>Ga0272441_10001066_pt1 | contig 58750 bp, 68 predicted proteins | sample SSMProp6N_FD_193582 | JGI IMG/M metagenome (GOLD analysis project Ga0272441, IMG submission 193582) | Marine sediment archaeal communities from Little Sippewissett salt marsh, Falmouth, MA, United States - SSM-Prop-6N | ecosystem: Environmental > Aquatic > Marine > Wetlands > Sediment ...
GAACATTCCTCGATTAAAATGCCTGACGCGGATACAAACGGGGCACCCATCTCCATCAGAAATGGGAGATATAGCAGATTGACCAGCATATATCCCAAGCCTGCAGAAGGTGAGGAGATACCGATATCCTTCCTTTTGACAGAGAACCGGAAAATCGGTTGGTCGCCCCAAGAGAAAAAGAGCGTTTACATTGATGAAGATACAGACATAAACTCCTTAAAACGGATAAGAAACGCCCATCTGGTTAAGGTGTTCAACTGGATTTCCGGTAGAGAGAGCATAATTGAACTTTCCGACCAAGAGATAGACGCGTTTAAAGACATCCTAAACTCTGAAGACGAAGAAAGCCTTTTGATTTATTCTAGAGTGAAAGTCAAAGGCAAGCTGAAGTCACAATTTTCACGAGCCAAATCAGAAGAGCCTCGGAGGAGATTGCTTTCAGAGATGATGTGAATTCTGATGTTTCGGAAAAGCTTTATCTGGAATGAGCGGTGAGGTGCTTGGCAGTCTGGAATGTGACCCAAAGTGGTCGAACCAGAACGAGGTGAAGTGGTTGAAATCTTTTTACGCATACATCCGTGACGCTTGGAAGACGCCTGGTGAGAGCTACGTAGGTGAGCTTAGGCGAGATAGACTAAAAGAATGGCGACGTCAAAATGCAGTACAGAAAATCGATCGCCCCACCCGTCTAGACAGAGCCAGATCACTGGGTTACAAGGCGAAACAAGGAATTACGATAGCTAGAGTCAGAATCCGACGCGGTGGACGTCGCAAATCAAGATACATTCGAGGCAGGCGTACCAAACACATGGGAATGCACAAGATTACTCCTGGCAAGAGCCTTCAACGTATGGCTGAAGAAAGGGCCAGCAGTCGGCACCCCAACATGGAAGTTCTCAACTCCTATTGGGTGGGGGAAGACGGCCGACACAAGTGGTATGAAATCATTTTGGTGGATCCAATCCACCCGGTTATTGCATCCGATCCCAATCTTAATTGGTTGACCAAAGATTCTCACAAAGGCAGAGCAGAACGTGGTATGACCAGCGCAGGCACACGTGGTCGCGGATTAAGAAAGAAGGGGATAGGAGCCGAAAAGGTTCGTCCCAGCCTAAGGGCTAATGAAAACAGAGGAAAGTGATTTGATTCATTGGGCGACTTTTCGAACCTTCGTCGCTTCTACAGAAGAGGAAGAGAGGGTGAAAGAAGCCCTCGCCCTATTCGTTTCACCAAAGTCGATATCTTCAACCAGGGTAGTCGGACACTATGGAAACGAGATAACCATTCTGGAAGCCACCCTGAAAAAGAGAGAGGGTCTGGAGATTATCCAGAAAATGCGCCAGCAACTTCAAGGTGAAAAACTCGACCGTTTACGTCAAGAGTTACCTAAAAGGGTTGACGAAGATTGCAAATTGTATCTGCGCCTGGACAAACAGGCCGCTTACAAAGGAGAAACGCGTCTTACAGAGGCAAATGATGCCATTTACGTTTGCGTGCACATTGCATCCTACCCTGCCAGGCAAGATAAAGCTATGAAGATCGTTGAGGATCTTCTATGAGCTATTACGAATGCAATATACATGCATTCCCAGACGGTTCAGACTCTGCTAGCAGGTTGGCTCTGGTGGCCAAGCGGCTGGGCTATTCAGGTATAATAATCAGTAACCATACTACATTTGGCAAAGTTTTTGCAGCTGATGCTGTTGAACACGTGAAAGACATCGAGGTGACCTGGGGCACAGAACTTGTGGCCAAAAACCCCCGAGATCTGAGACTACGTACCAACGCTCTGAGAAATCAAGTCGAGTTCTTAACAGTTCACGGTGGCCTAGAAAAAATCAACCGAGCCGCTTGTGAAGACCCACAAGTGGATCTGTTGGTTCATCCCCAAATGGATGGTAGATTCTTGGGCGTGGTCGCAGCCAAAACCGCCAGAGACAACCAAGTGGCCATAGGGCTGGACCTAAGTCCCATGTTTTACCTCAGAGGGGGTTTTAGAATTAGATGGATGAAAACCGTCAATAGAGATCTAGCTTTAATCAGAAAATTTGACTTGAACCTGATGATAACCACCTGCGCTAAATCTCATTTCGACCTGAAGTCCCCAAAAGATATAACGACCATGGCCAAGCTGTTAGGTTTGGAAGAAGAGGAAGTAAAAGAAGCACTAAGTTTTCCTAAAACCATTTTGGAACTCAACCGAAAAAGGTGGGTTTGTCCAGGAGTGGAATTACTTTGAGAACTTGGCTTCCAGTATTACGCGACCGACGAAGATACATGGCATTCGAATTGGATTCTGAAAACAAAATCCAGTCAGGCGATCTGGCCAGAGAGATATATACATCTCAAACTTCGTTGCTGGGCGACTTCGGTGCCTCAAAAACCAAACTCCAACTGATTTCATTCGATGGGAGATTTGGCATAATTCGCTGCACCCACAAGCACATCGAAGAGGCAAAAGTTGTACTGACCACAGTCCGAGCAGTTAGAGGGACCAGGGCCACAATGAGAGTTAGAGGGATATCAGGCACCATCAAAGCTGCAACAGAAAAGTATATACCGCAATCAATCTTACATATCGATGAAAATGAGAGAAGAATCGATTTGGAACAAGTTTCTGGGTTTATTGTACGCATTCGCGGCCAAGAGGTCGATATTTATCCAGACGACCGAAGTATAACCAAAGAATCTGATACCAAATATGTCGGATTGACATCTTTTGATTTGTGTGGAGGAGATATTAATGCAGATGGCACCTCAAATGGGTTATGACCGAGCTATAACGGTATTCAGTCCAGACGGACGACTATTTCAGGTGGAATACGCCCGTGAAGCAGTGAGACGGGGCACCACTGCCGTGGGCATAAAGGCTGTCGATGGCGTAGCAGTACTCGTAGACAAGAGAATAACTAGCAGGTTGATGGAACCCGAATCCATAGAAAAGATATTTCAGATAGATACTCACATAGGAGCTGCTACCTCAGGATTGGTGGCCGATGCCAGGGCTTTGATAGATCGCGCCAGAGTGGAAGGCCAGATTAACCGCCTCGTTTACGACGAGAGCATTGGCGTGGAGGTCTTGGCCAAGCGCATCTGTGATTTCAAACAGACCTACACTCAATATGGAGGTGTCAGACCCTTCGGAACTGCCCTGCTAATTATAGGAGCTGAAGACAGCAAGTCCCGACTATTTGAAACAGACCCCAGCGGGGCGCTCCTGGAATATAAGGCGACAGGGATTGGAGCAGGGCGCGCTACAGTGATGGAAGTTTTCGAAGAAGAATATCAAGAAGATATGGACCTCGAAAAAGCCATAATTCTAGGCCTCAAGGCGCTTTACAAGGCAGCCGAAGGTAAGTTCGACGCCGCAACCACAGAAATTGGCGTAGTCAAGCTGGATGACAAAAATTTCCACAAACTCGAAGAGTCAGATGTGGCGGCACGTGTAGAGGAAATGAAGTCTCAGCTTGCCGATGATGGTGAAAGCGAGGAATAGATATGGTCACCCTAGAGGAGGCTGTAACGGCCAGGCTCAAGAGCCACGGTACGGTCTTCGAAGTGTTGGTGGAACCAGAGGACGCTTTGGCCTTTAACCGAGGGGAAGAGGTCGAAGTAGAAGATTTACTGGCAGTGGAAGACGTTTTCGAGAACGCTAGTCGGGGCGATCGTAGTTCCGAAGAAGATCTCAAAAAAGCATTCGGAACCACAGATGTAATAACTATAGCTTCCAAGATACTCAAAAAGGGCGAAATACAACTCACCGCCGAGCAAAGGAAGAAAATTATCGAGAACAAGAGAAAACAGATTGTGGCTACTATCGCTAAAAACGCCATCAATCCCCAAACCAAAACTCCACATCCGCCTGCCAGGATCGAAAGGGCCATGGAAGAGGGGCACGTTAACATCGATCCACACAAATCGGTCGAGGAACTGGTCAAACTCGCTATGAAGGCCATACGGCCCATAATTCCCATACGATTTGAAGAGATAGACATGGCAGTAAAGATACCCTCGGAATATGCGCCCAAAGCGTATGGTGAAATTGCAGCCTTTGCTCAGCTTCAAAAAGAACAATGGCAAAACGATGGGTCCTGGGTAGGCGTAGTTCGTATACCTGCGGGACTTCAGGAAGAGTTCTATAACTTAGTTAACAAGCTCTCCAAAGGCGATGCAGAGACCAAACTTCTGAAACGATAGAAGGATTTTAACTTGAGGATTTTATAATGGATCGCACAGACCGAGATGTGGTCGTACCAGGTGATCTCCTCTCCGAAAACCCAAGAGATTCGGGTGAAGGAACGTATGTAAAGGACGACAAAGTTTATTCGCTCCTTTACGGATTGGCCAACAGACGCAGAGACAAGATACGCGTCATACCTCTGGCCGGAAAATACACACCTTCAACGGGAGATATCGTAATCGGCATCATTAGCGACATTACATTTTCAAATTGGATTGTCAACATAAATTCACCTTATGAAGGGCTGCTCCACATTTCAGAGTACCCCAAGAGAATAGAGACGACTGAGATGCCCAAGTACCTAAGTATGGGTAGCTCCATTATGGCTCGGGTGAAAGATGTAGATTCCACCATGAAAGTGGAGCTAACGCTTAACGACAAACGATTGGGATCTTTAAAGAAGGGACGAGTGATAGAGATAAGCCCCTCCAGAGTTCCCAGACTTATCGGAAAGGGCGGCTCCATGATAAATATGTTGAAAAAAGAACTTGATTGTAATATATTCGTAGGACAAAACGGCAGGATCTGGGTCAATGGAAGAGACGAAGACATGGATCTGGCTCTAAAAATAATACACATCATAGAAACAGAAGCTCACACCAGCGGGCTTACAGATAGGATATCCGAGTTCCTCAAAAATGAGAAGATAGCCAGAAGTTGATGAGAATGAATGGTGATATATCATTCTTAAAAGATGGATTTAGGTTGGATGGCAGGCGGCCGGATGAGTTGCGACCCATAAAAATCGAAGTGGGCGTGCTCAGCAGAGCCGATGGATCTTGTTATCTGGAGATGGGAAATAACAAGGTGATGGCCGCGGTATACGGCCCTCGAGAGGTTCATCCTCGCCATTTACAAGAAGTTACACGGGCAATAGTGAGGTTCCGGTACAATATGGCGTCTTTCTCCGTAGAAGAGAGAAAACGCCCCGGTCCAGATCGACGAAGTCACGAGGTATCAAAAGTCAGCAGAGAAGCACTAGCACCGGTTATACAAACGTCTTACTTCCCCAGATCTGTTATAGACATTTTCGTAGAAGTGTTGCAAGCAGATGCAGGCACCAGAACTGCTGGTATAAATGCTGCATCGGTAGCCCTAGCAGATGCGGGAATTCCCATGAAATCTATGATATCGGCTTGTGCCGCAGGAAAAGTCGACGGGCAGATAGTTATGGACCCCATGAAGTTGGAGGACAACTTTGGAGACGCTGACATGCCCATTGCCATGACCCCTAGTGGTGAGATTACCCTTCTACAAATGGACGGGAACTTAACCATACGGGAAATGAAAGAGGGGTTGGACGTGGCAAAAAGAGGGTGCCAACAGATCTACGAGCTCCAAAAAGCGGCCCTTATCGAGCGGTACAGCCGGATGGGCGATTTAGAGAGATGTAAAAACGCAGAATCCACCCAGGGGATACAGGTCATATGAGTGACGACGTCTTATCAGAAATCAAGAAGGACTATCTCTACCATCTGGTTTTAAAGGGAGAAAGGACAAGTGGAAGATCTTTCGATCAATATCGTGAGATTAGTTTGGAGACTGATGTCATAAAAAAGGCAGATGGCAGTGCTCTGGTTAAGCTTGGAAAGACCCAGGTTATGGTAGGTGTAAAGATCCAGCCAGGTGAACCTTATCCAGACACACCAAACACAGGCGTCATAATCACCAACGCAGAGCTGGTGCCCCTGGCGTCACCCTGTTTTGAACCAGGACCGCCCACCGAATATGGCATCGAATTAGCCCGATTGGTTGACAGGGGGATAAGAGAGTCAAAATCGCTGGACCTTGAAGCTCTATGTATAGAGCCGGGTAAGAACGTGTGGATCGTTTTCATAGACGTGCATATATTGGACGATTGTGGAAACATCATGGACGCTTCCAGCTTAGGAGCAATCGCTGCGCTCATGACCGCTACAGTTCCCGCAGAACAGTACAACCTGGGCGAAGATTTCCCGTTGCCGGTGAGAGATATTCCCGTAGCCACCACTGCAACAGAATTCGGCGGAGTATTCATGTTCGACCCGGATTCCGATGAAGAATCAGTAGCAGACACAAAACTCACAGTAATAACCACCTCGGATGGAGCCATATGTGGCATGCAAAAAAGTGGTGCTAATGCGATGAGCCAAGATCACATTCACCGCATCGTTGATATATCATGTGAGAAAGGGATGGAGATCCGAGAGAAGTTTTTGGACGTATAAACCATGGCCAAGAAAGTCAAGAAGGGGAGGAAGACCAGATCCGCAGGTCGATTTGGTCCAAGATACGGACGGAAGATTCGAAAAAGAGTCGCTGATATTGAGGAGAAGAGCAAAAAGAAATATGATTGCCCCCAGTGTGGACAACCAAAGGTAAAAAGGGTTGGCACTGCGATCTGGAGATGTGCCAAATGTGGATACACATTTGCAGGAGGGACATACATACCGTTCACCTCAGCAAACCAGTCGGTGATCAGGTCTGTCAAAAGGGCTGTGGAGGCAGAGTGAGTGGCCTACAAGTGTACCAGATGCAAGAAAACAGTCGAAGTTGACTACGAATATAGTGGCATCAGGTGCCCTTATTGCGGCCACAGGATATTGATGAAAGAGAGACCCACCACGGTCAAGAGGATGAAAGCTGAGTGATGCAATTTACCACATCGCGGAAGCCATCCCCCAAGACCAGACGGTTCGCCAAGACCTTGGCCACCTTTCTATCTGTACCCTACATAACGCGAGGTAAGAGCAACTTAGACTATGATGAGACTTGGATGGTGGTAGTCGAAGATCACGGCAACCCCCAAGGTTTGGTCAGACGAGATAGACGCGGAGAGAAAACCCTTCGGTTCACGATTTCTGCTGAGCGCAATATGTCTCCGACCAAGAGGGAAATGCCAGTGGTTACAGGAGACTCAAATATGGCCAAGGCCATAGCAGAATTCCTCGATTTAGATTATGATCCAAAATCCAAGGCTATCAGGTTGATAAACGTAAAGAAAGGTGGAATAACAGAGTTCATAGACAGTGGGACGAATATAGTCAAGTTGAAAATACATGAAGGGACGAGCTGATCTGGTATTCGAACTCGACAATGTAGAGGAGGTATACCAGGCCCTAGCTCCTGAAGCAAAAGAACAAATTCATAGGAGCGTAATCTGCCTGGACAAATGTCCGGAGGGCATCAGGTTAAAAATAGAAAGTGAAGATCTGGTATCCCTTCGCGCAGCCTTGAATACGTGGATCAGATTGATCAAAATTGCATGGGAAATGGTTAAAGCATGAGCACCGAGTTACCACCTCAAATACAGAACCAAGTAGCGCAAATTCAACAGATTCAGCAACAAGCGCAGGCTTTAATGACTCAAAAGAGCCAAGTTGAGATGATGTTGCGAGAAACTGAAGCTGCGGTCAAAGAATTGGAAGCCAGCAACGAAGAAGCTATTATATACAAGAGCGTAGGAGAGATACTGCTCGCTGCGGATAAGTCCAAGCTGACGGAAGAGCTCAAAGAGAAGAAAGAAGTTCTCGACTTGCGATTGAAAACCCTTGTCAAACAAGAGGAAAGGATTCAGAAGCGTTTCAACCAATTGCAAGAGCAGCTAAAACAGTCATTGGGCCAAATGCCGCCAAGCGCGGAATAGTTCCAAACAGCGGGCCCGTGGCTTAGCCAGGATATAGCACCGGGCTTCTAACCCGGGGGTCGTGGGTTCGAATCCCACCGGGTCCGCCATTCTACAATTTAATTGGGGTATAAATCATGTGCGAACTTTCCATATATATGACAGATAAAGATGAGTGCGTCATGGAAGGCGTGGTCAAGTTGTTGGTAGATGGGGAAAAGATAACGCTGGAGGACATCATAGGAATCTCCAAGGAAATTACCGGCAAAATAAAGGAAATCAACATAACCAAACAGAAAGCTTTCGTAGATCCAGTATAACAACGAAACGTTCTGAGATTATAACATTAAATTTGCAGTACTAGGCCAACTGAGAGTTGGTTTCACGTGGATTAATAAAACTGTTTTTTGCAAAACGTTAATCAAAGCATTTTAATCGTAGTAATTTTCGCGAAAAATAAAAAGTTGGTTAGTGGGAACTACATCGTTTAGATACAAGGCAGCCAATCGATCTGTACGGGATCGTCACAGCTATTGTTGCCCCAGAGCTGAATGGTCTTCTGGATGTTGAAGACACCAGTAAGGTCTTCGATGCTGCGACCGTACTCATCGTGACGTCCCTTGTCATTTGCCTTGGGATCCTTAGACAACCAGCCAAGATGGGCAACACCGATCACTTCAGAATTGAACTGGGCCTCCAGAGTGCCTCTGCAAGCACCACATGCATCATCCCAGTTTGCCCGACCGACTTGGTTTTCACCAAAGTTGTGACCACTCAGTAAATCTTGCACAGGATCTGAACAAGCTCTTCTGGTCTTAACGTCGGTCACCTTCTGCAAGCTCTCGGCGTGAGTGTACATCTCCACAACGGTAGCGCCGATGTAGTAGTTTTGTACACACAGTTTTTCGATCCACTTCTGGTCGTAGTTACCAGTCTGGTAACTCACGGGCATGTACTCGAAGTCAGCTTCCTTGGAGAAGTTGATGTAGTCGGGGCAACAATTTTCATCTATAGAATCGGGACGGTGCAGTTCAGGATCTTCGGGATCGTAGTCCCTGTTCGCTTCGATCTCGGTTTTCTCCAGAATCACGTTACCGGATCCAGATTCTTTCTCGGTCAGCTTGTTGCCGGCCAGTCCCGTTTGGGTTTGAATGATGATCTCGACGTTTTTGTAGCCGACGCCCTTTACAGTAGCCGTTTCGTACATGTAGTTGGCAGCGCCAGCCATGCCCACCAAGAACATGCCTATAACCAACACAACTACTAGAGTTTTGCTCGTATAATTCCCTCCTTAAATTTTGGCATCAAATAATACGCCAAAACATCATAACAGAGATGAAATCATCATAGATATAAATATTCAATGATGTAATAATTATATTTATAAATATATAATTATTGATAAATATTCGGAACTAGCAAAGCATTTATCTGTTTAGGATCCATCTGGCGATCACTATGAACCTCAAATATATGATTTACATAATGTTCATAGCCACAGCGACCCTTTTAACGGCGGGCTGTATCGATCAAGAACAGGCTACCGAAAAGGTAGGTGTGGTGCCAACAGACAACTTGCCTGAAGGCTTCCAGCTCATCGCCATCCAAAATTCCACTTATGGGTTGGATGAAGAAGAGGAAATTGAGGACTTTGTGGGGGACGAAGACATTGGAGAGATCCAAGAAATAACCAAGGGCATATACAAGTGGGGCGTGGGAAACAACTACGATGCCAATGTAATTGTGGTTGAGGCTCAAAACGAGAACTACGCGAAAGCTGCAATCGCCAATTATGTAACTCAACCAGATTTCGAGAGACCACCATTGCAGGGCGTGGACAGATTCAGCACCGCGTTTGTTAATGGACACGAAGTTATCGAAATTCGAGATAAAGTTGACAAAAACGAAATCAAGTATATGTTTATTTGGACCAACGAAAACAAAGTGGTGCTGGTGAAAGGCAACAACAACCTCGCATCCAGCTTGGAGCTGGCCAAGGCCACAGGCCTCTGATCCAGCTCATTTTTTAATATCGTACACAAGATTTAGTTCCCCATCTTCCCATCTATAATTTGGGCATACCTTGCGCTTTACCGAAGATTCATGCAACGCCTGGACCACAAAAGGCAGGGCGATTGTGGCATCCACAAAAACTTGGACCATTCTAGCCTCTTTGGAGATCTTACCCCAAGACACACCTTCGCTGAATGTGCAACCAGACAATCCTCCAAAATGGGGAGGATCAATGGTGTACTGTATAGCGTAAGTATGACCACCACGATATTTGCCACAAAGATCAGAAACCACCTTGGTCTGCTGTATGAAGTTCTTAGGAACACCACCGCCAACGAATACCACGCCCGTCTGAGAGGACTTCTCCGTTATTTGGGTGATTTCATCCACGTCTTTGATCTGATCTACAATGACCTTATGCCCGTCTCGCCAAGCCATGACCATACCGATCCCCAAAGAACTATCGGAAAGAGCAGGAACAAATATGGGTACATTAGCTCGACTGGCACTCCCCAAAATGGTATCAACGGGCATATCCCGACCCAACATCTCCATCAGCTCACGCGAAGAGTAGCACGTCTCCAGATCCAACCGTTTCGCGAAATCTGCCACATATCGGTCCCCCTTTTGCAAATCAGGCTCCGATACATAAACGTCGAATATTCGATCGATTCCCTGCAATCTCAGCAAAGCGTCATCTGCACCAGGATCACCCAGGTAGTGAATCGTGCCCAACCCTTCACAGAGATCATGAAATACGTTGGCACCTGTGCTAACAACACAATCCACCATCCGTTGAGATATCATATAGGAAATCATATTTCGCAAACCTGCAGGAACCATAGCCCCGGCCAGACCTAAAAAAATGGTGATATCCTCTTCCTGAAGCATTTTTTGCCAAGCCGCCACAGAACGCCCCAGCTGACCTGCTTGGAATCCCAATTGGGACATATCCAAAGCTAATTGATGCACACTTCGCTCTTTCATGCCCAGCGTAGTAGCAGTGGCTATTAAGCCGGGCTTTTTGCGCCCTTCAAACGGGTGATTACCCGAGTCATCAATGTCCATCACGTTCCGAAGGAGATGCATTGAGCATTATTAAAGATTATCACAAGAGCCTAGCACTCATATGCACGAACTTACTTCGTGAAAATGGGTCCTATAGAAGTTTTATATATCGTGATAACCCTCAATGCTAGGCCAAATTTCGGAGATTGGAAATCGAAAGCAGGTGAAGAAAAATATGAAGAAAATAAACGATTTTATAGGAATTAATCGCCCAAATAACATCATAAATGAGATCATATTAAAAATACTTTACTGGGGAGGGCAATCTGATGTGGTCAATTGATCGCTCCATCGATATTTATGGCGTTGAAAACTGGAGCAACGGGTATTTCTCAGTTAACCAAAAAGGCAATTTGGAAGTCGCTCCTCAAAAAGAGAACGCAGGCCGCTTAGACATCATGGAGATAGTGAACCATGTTAAGAGATCTAATTGTGCCTTCCCGGTTTTGTTCCGGTTTCCACAAATTATAGAAGACCGACTGAAAGAAATCAACGGGGCATTCCAATCGGCCATTGAAGAATACGAATATAATGGAAACTACAGGCTGGCCTTTCCGCTAAAAGTGGACCAGCGTAAAGATGTGGTAGAGTACATCGTGGAAGGGGGGAAAAGCTCAAAAGTGGGCTTGGAAGTGGGAAGCAAAGCAGAATTATTGGCCGCACTATCCATGGACTTAGATTCAGAAGCGGTGATTATTTGCAACGGATACAAAGACGAAGATTACCTCAAGTTGGCACTCAAGTTTGGCCAGCGGCAAAAGATCGTAGTGGTAGTAGACATATTCGAAGAGATCTTCAATTTAATATGCTGTTCCCAGGAACTGAAAATCAAACCGCGGTTGGGATTGAGAGCGAAACTGTTTTCCAGAGGGAGTGGTAGGTGGGAAGAATCAGGTGGAGAAACGTCCAAATTCGGCCTATCTGCTGTGGAGATTTCAAAAGTGATGAAGTATCTCTCCCAAAACGAAATGTTAGACGGACTGGGAATGCTCCATTTCCACATTGGCTCGCAAATAACAGACATCAGAAGGTTTAAAGACGCCGTGAATGAAGCCGCCCGAATCTACGCCAAGGTCAGAAAGGACGCCCAGATTGAGTACTTCAACGTGGGTGGTGGACTCAGCGTGGATTACGATGGTACGAAGACACCCACACCGGCCAGCACCAACTACTCTTTGCAGGAATATGCTAACGACGTAGTCTACACTCTGCAAAAGATTTGTGATGAGGAAGGGGTCCCCTGCCCAACCATCGTATCCGAAAGCGGAAGGGCCTTAGCCGCGTACCATTCATTTTTGGCATTCGAGGTAATTGGAAAGAAAAATTCCAAAGATGACCAGATACCCCCCATTACAAAAGGGGACCCAATCCAAATCCAAGAACTACGCGAAGACCTGGAAAACATAAACCTGGAGAACTATGCAGAACATTATCATGATGCTTTGCATTATCGAGATGAACTTCTCGACTCTTTCAATCTGGGAACCATTGATCTAGAGGAAAGGGCAAAGGGAGAAATTCTCTTCTGGAATATATGCCAAAAGGTGACCCTGTTTGCCCAAGAGGATGAAAACTATTCTGACGAATTCGAAAACCTGAAAAAGCTTTTGAGCAAGAAATACATTGGCAATTTTTCGTTATTTCAGTCGGTACCTGACATTTGGGGAGTGCAACAGTTATTTCCCATAATGCCATTGCACAGATTAAACGAAGAGCCCTCTGAAAAGGGAACCATTGCAGATGTAACCTGCGATTCAGATGGAGAGATTAGAAGTTTCGTAGGACAAAATAGCGATTTTTTGGCGTTGCATCCACTTAAAGAGGGGGAAAACTATTATCTTGGAATATTTTTGTTGGGTGCCTATCAAGATACATTGGGTGACTTTCATAATCTTTTGGGATGCGTAAACGAGGCTCACATATTGGTGGACGACGAAAGCTGGCAAATTTCTCGAATAATAGAGGGAAATAAATGCCAAGAATTGCTTAAGTTCTTCAATTACGACCTATCAAGCTTAGACGAAAGTATTTCCAACTTTCATTTGAGTGGTGCCGAAGAAGAGGATATGAAAGAAGATGTAAAAAAGGCTTTGAAAGAGTACACATACTTCAAAGACAGTTATTTACAATACATCTAATGAACACAGTACTTTTATTATTTTTTTTAGATATTGTTAGAAGGCCCGACAATGCCTTAACCATGACAGTGAACTTATTATGAAATGATATTTCACCGCAACAAGAAAAAAAAGATGATGGTCACAGTGTATATAAACGAGGGAAATGATAACATCGAGAGTTATCATGTCGAAGTCCTGCCTGGAACTTCCATTATGGATTCTTTGAAACAGGTGGCCGAAATCGAATTCACGCCAGATGAAAGCGCCACAGATCATAAGGGAGCTATGGTAACATCCATAAACGGTAAAAGAAACGACGTAAATCGCTGTTGGATTTATTACACCTTCAAGAAGGGAGAATCTGGATGGCGCATTCCGAAAGAGATGCCCGACAAATTAGAGATATCAGAGGACATGAGAATAGGTTGGCGCTATTATAGTTTGGCAGACATGGAAGAAAAAACCATGACAGGACCTCTCTGGACAAATCGGTGCCTCAGCAAGACCAGAATTTGTTCTCGAAAGTTTTCATAGATATCGTGGACATTTCCCCCTCGCCACCACAACAGACACGCCAGGACTAATCAACTCCGACTTTAGAATTGATTCTATCGTTTCTCGTGACATGGGCAAATTCAGCATTGTAACGGGCGACACTATAGCTTCCAAGAGGGAAACGACATCTGAAACCCGCTGGCCCCCAGTCATGGCAGCCACATCATTCTGAAGCAAAACCACCAGAACATCTCGTTTTTGAAAAACTGCGTTCAAAAGGCCCTGGACCCCTGAATGAATAAAAGCATAATCGCCAATAATGGCGATTCCCTTTTCCTTGAATCCGGAGGCAACACCGATCGATGATCCCAGACCATAGACCACATCCACGACGTTAAATGGGGACCGCACCGCCCGAATGCTGCAACCAGCATCTCCTGCCACAGAGACACCAAAAGACCCAATTACCTGATAGAGAACACAATAGGGGCAGTCGTCGCAGATTTTCCGCGACCCCCTCTCCTGAGCAGTCTGAAGATGATACGTCTGCTCAACGAACTGATCGATATGATCGAGTGCCCGTTTTAAGTGACTGGAGTTCAATTCGCCAAAAGGGAGATGACCGGTCAATTTCCCACATACGTTTTTACTCATTCTGAGCTGAGATTCGATGAAGGGAAAAGGTTCTTCGACCACCAGTACTTTCCTGTGGGACTCGATGAAACGTTTGATACGGCTCCACGGAAGGGGATGAGCATAACCGACAACTAAGAGCGAAATTTCAAGGCCAACTGCTAACCGTGCAGGCCTTCCAGAAGCTATTATACCAACATCACCTATTTTTTGAGAGAAATTCAAAGACGACGTATCGGAGGCCTCGATCATTAGAGGCAAAACATCTCTGAGACGTTTTTGGTGTCGTCCTCTAGCGGTCAGATCCCAAATGGAGGGATCAAAGGCACCACCATCGGAAGAAACATCACGGTGAGGATTGGCTGTAAAAAGATTAAGTTCTTCCTCTAAGCCCTCATCGAGCTTGAAAGTAGATCTGACCATCACTGGTGAACGGATCTTCTCAGACAAAAGATAGGCCTCTACCAAGGCCTGATAGAGAAATTTCGATCCAGAAGGATCCAAAACGGGAATCTGGCAGAGTGACCCGTAATGTCTCACGTCCAATTCGATCTGAGAGCCATGAGGTCCTACGTCTTCTCCAACTAAGACAACTAGGCCCGCGCCTATAGTATGAGTTGGGGATATGGACAATGGATCTGCCAACAGATTAACGCCCAGATGTTTGACTAGAACCAAGGACCTCTGACCAGTGACCGAAGCGCCCAATGCAGTTTCCAAAGCGACTTTCTCGTTGACTGCCATCTGTGCTTTTGCACCTAACGATTGAGCAGTTTCGGTTACGGGATAGCCAGGAACGTATAGCAAAACGTCAACGTCCAAGTCGAAGATGGCCTTTTTTAAGGCATCGATTCCCGTCTTTACGCATCCCCTCTCAAACATATTTTCGTTATTCCCTTTTTCAAATAATTACCGGCGTCACAGATTCGTCGGGCCTGGCAAAGAAGGGTAAAGCCGCTAACGCCCCAATCAGTCCTTGACCTGCCATGACCACTTCAGCACCCACATCTTCTGCAGTGGATACTGCTAGTTCATAGGGTATGCGTTCGGTACGGCACTGGCGAGCGTAGGAAATCAACGAAGAGGGGTCAAAACCCCTGTATATTACCATCCCCGTATCATCGGAAACGCTGTACCGCTCCAAAAGTTGTCTAAAGTCCCCCAGCATGCCCTCGGCCTGTCCGGGTAGGCAGGCAAACTCTACGACCGAAGAGACACAATTTTGGGTCTTGGTGGGGACAGGAAACAACTGAACTAGAGCGTGAGACACATATCTGGCCTCGGGTCGATCTACTTTGGCCGATATGTTGTGCACCAGAGACCAAGTGGCACCTTCGGTCTTTGTGTCTGTATCGTCCACACCGATGATTATCCGATCTCTACGGGGCAAAACTATAGTGCCTCTGCCCACCCTACCACCACCGGATTCGGATACCTCGCTTTCTATCACGTCACCCGCACCTGCACGAGTGAGGGTTGCACCCACCCCACCACCGCCCAAACCGGCATAAGTTACCTCCACACGATCGCCCTTCACCAGAACGGACTCAAAACCGGCCGATCGTTGAGATGAAGCCAAGTTAAGATCTGCACTTCCACAACGAACAAGATACCTAAACCACTCCCCCACCGATCTCGAACTGAGAACCAATGGTCCTTTAGAATAGTGATACATGGACCAAGCTGAACCGCCTTGGCAATTGGAACGTTCCAGAATCTCCACCTTTTCGCCGTCTGGGCTACATACGGCGTGAATTTGTTTGTAGACTACAACATAAGGATCTTCGAGACTGAGCAATTAAACGACCTCACTATCATTATCCTACTCGTTTATAGTCGAGAACCAAATAGATGAAACTAATTGGTTCTCGCCAGAATAGTGTTTAACGATACGTTAAACACTATAATTTGAATATGGAATTTCTAAAAGCTATTTAGCTTCCAGTTTTCATATACTCTCTTAGAACCACGGTGGCATAAGAGCCTGCTGGAAGGAAGAATCTCAACAAAGATGAATCATCGTCCTCAATGGCCCACTGAGGTTCAACCATGAGAAATGCAGGTCGCCTGAACCCCGAAGATCCCAATTTAGGATTTGCCGGAACTTTGAAACCTTCCAACGTTACCTTTTCTTCCTCTATTACCCTACGTTCAATCTCCCCTGGAAGTCCTTCTGCAAAATGAGATTCGTATCCAAATAGAGGGAGTGTAACGTAAGCCCTACCACGACCAGCCAATCGGTTGACCGCCTCCAAATTGGACCGATCAACTGTTTGTAACTTGCCTACGTCAGGAAGACCTCCGGTCACAAAACAGACCACATCACCCTCTACTGCGTTGTTCAAGGGCAAACCGTCTTCCATCCGTCTACTTAAAATTTTGTTGAAAATATAAGACTGATAAGCATGAACGAAGAGGCGCTTCAAGTTGTTAGAGAGAACGTCAAAAGCGTGGGCGTAATCACCATCCGTCATCACAAGATGATTGAGCATGGCCCGTTCATAACGAAGATGGAGAGGATATTCCTTCAATGCCTTGACAAAATCCTGGTTATCCCAAAGAGCTGCTCGTGCAGTGCGAGTGACCTTTGGTTCGCGGGGATAAGGTAAAGCCAAGTACGTGAGAACAGCCTTTTTTGGATTTCCTTTGGCCAAGGCTTTCCCAACCAGATGAGTAACAGGCCTCACATCGCCAAACCTCTGCACCCCAAAGTAGTTGGGCAAACCACCCAGATTTTGGACCTCAGAAGTTATGGCCTCTAATCTCCGAGTCACCTCTTCCTTCGACAAATTCATGCCCCTTATCCTCACTTGGAAGTTATTTCCCTTAAGATCACCCAACGATATGGACCGATTTGTCTTGCCCAGAACCTCAACCTTAACTCTGGGAAGATTAATCTTATCCAACGTTTTCTCATCCAGGCTAATTATGCTCATCCGTTGCCTGGTAATGGCTCGTTTGTCTTTGGTACCTGCCCATCCAAAACGCCTCTGGCTTATTCCCAATCTGCGGGAAAGGTCCCTTACGAGATGGTGAGTATCCCAATTTTCCTTTTCTACTTCCACCACCAAATAGCGACCACCCCTATAACCGCAATCTTCCCAGACTTCCTCCACAAAAAAGTCTTCCACCCTCTGCCGCAACACACCACCACAGCCGGTTGAGTCTGTAGCGTAGTAATTCATACCGATAAAACAGTCAAACTCTGACGCAAGGATCATATCTAAGGCACCCTCTCGACATCAAACCAGCTTAAGACCACCAGTCAACTTATCCATTTGATCAGCAGAAGCGGGACCCACGCCCAGAACCGTAACTGTGCCAGAGGGGATTTCAGTCAGGCCAGCATCTATCACTATGGCACAGGGTATGCCTGCTTGCTCCGCTTCCATACGCAGCTTAAAAATGTCTTTCAGTGTGGAGACCCTGAGAACGATCTTTCGTTGGCCTTCGATCTTCCATTCTCGAACAACTTTCTTATCAGCATGGTCCATAGATAATATGGCTGCATGAGCAACCTGCACCGCCAATTTTCCCGGCGATAGCTTCAGATCCCCACGAGTGATTATGCATTGTTTGAACTTCATTGAATCTCTGATTAAATCCGCCCCCAAATAATGGGTCCATATGTCAAAAATATAGTGCCATATAAAATAAAGATATAAAATGAACGGGGCGCCAAATTAGTTGGCGTCTCCAGTCATCACTTTGACGCAGACAGGACTTTTGACGATGTTGCCCAACTTGGCACCCACCAGATATTCCAAGTTTTTAGCCACGGCAATGTCCAAGATTCTCTGAGTAACCACTCCGTCGAAGATTATGCCTGCGACTTCACCGTTAGACTCTTTCATCACCTTGGCCAAGTCCCTGACGGCCACTTCCCGGACTACATTTTGGTGCTTGTCCAAAAACCTAGCAGAAAGTGTACCATTAAGCTCGTCCAAATGAACTTTAAACCATTGAGAGGGATCTTCTGCGGGCTCGCTTACTAGCTCATTTTCAGGCGCTTCGTATGTTCCACCCTCAACTTTGCGTTCTTTCCCCAAAGAGCGAGTTCCAACACCTACACGACTTATGCGAACGGGCCTTTCCCGAATCAAGCTTTTTCTTCGAGTAGTAACCTCACGATGCTTCTTTGTAGGCACCTTGATGTTGTACTGGTCCAAAACCTGTTCCACAGGGATCTTTTGGCGCAGAGCCCTTACGATCTCTTTCTGGGTTAGATCCTCAACACACTTGCCCTCAGGAGCACGCGCCACATAATCTATGTCTGCAACTTGAAGAAGCTCTTTGATTATAAGCTCGCCACCCCGATCACCATCCGTAAAGGCCGTGACCACCTTTTCGCCACAGAGATCTGCTATGTTAGAGGGGACGTTTGTACCGCCAACAGCCACCGCATTTTTGATACCATACCTGAGAAGGTTCAAAACATCAGCCCTTCCTTCCACCACCAATATGGCATCAGAATCCAGCACGTTCGGCCCAGCAGGAAGTTTATCAAGGCCTACGTGAGTGATCTCCTCGACCCTAACGGACTGTTTTATCTGCTCGGTGATCTCTTGAGTATCGAGAAGGTTCTCTTCGAACATGTCCATTAAGATACGCTTCGCTCTATCCAGCACGTACTGCCTTTTTGAGGCGCGAACATCCTCAATACGGGTGACGACAATGCGGGCTATGCAAGGACCTACACGATCTATGGTCTCCAGTGCAGAAGCCAATATGGCCGTCTCCACTTTGTCAAAGCTAGATGGTATGGAAATGGCCCCAGTGGATTTGCCACCGGTAGAAGAGATCTGAACGTCGATCCTCCCAATACGTCCGGTCTTTTGGAGATCTCTCAAATCCATGTCTCCCCCCAATAGACCCTCTGTCTGGCCAAAGATCGCCCCGACAACGTCAGGCCGCTCCACGATCCCATCAGCCGTGATTTCAGCGTGAATTACATATTTAGTGGTATCAGCATTTTGCATAATAAACACCCCAAACTTTAAAATAGATAAATAAAATACATACTGCGCCTTCGGCTAAGCTAACCCCGCCTTATCTTGCACCAGATGAGTCTATTGCCAAAACACCTGCCTGCCGTAAGCGTTGTATAACTATAAGTATGCGCGTGTGTATATATTTATCTGACTTATTTTGGACCTGTGTACCAACATCATAAGTATATCGAAACTGTTGCAGGCCAAGGACCTCATTTTGGAGGCTTAGTACTATGATGTGGTGCAGTATCACCCAAAGGTGGATGATGTTGGTGATTGTTTGGTTCACACATGAGTGCGAGTGATTTTGTCAATAAGGATAGGGCGAGGCAGGTTTAATAACTTTGTGGTACATCTTCAAAAAGCTCAAATGCCCTTGGAGGAGGAAGAACGAATACATGCCCATCTAACCTAATAACATCCACATCCTGCCCAGGACCTACCACCAACTTTCGAGGTCTGGATATGGAAATGGTCTGATAACTATCGGGATCGAGTATGTCCAACACATCCACATCCCCCGCTACAACCACACTTCTCTGTGACTGAGACCGATTTCCCAAGATTTGAACCTGATCCACATCTTCCTCTGATAGAACCACCCGTGCCCAGCTATCGATCGATGTAAAAATCGTTCTTTTTCCTTCAAACCCCTCCGCTACCAAAACAGAGGATTTATATTTCACCACATCTCCAGCTCTGAATCTGGGAAAACGAACCAATATGTTGGTTCGATAAACGTTCTTACCATCTTTTTTTCCCATCAACTTGTAAGACTCCTGAGTCTTACCACCAAACCGATTTAAAAGGGCTTTAGCTATTCTTCGACCCTGTTGGGTAGATCCCAACACGATGTCCAGGCCACCTCTGACCACCTTAATATCCTGGATGAAAGAAAACTGGTTGCCCTTCTCCAAATTTTTCTCGGTCACGTTTTGGGCGATTATTTTGGATTCTTCCAACTCGGAATCGAAAGGCGGTTTACCACTGCCTCGAATCTGAATCGTGGCCTCATAGTAATTTCCAGCCATCCTGCTACATCGATCACAAGTCATACGCCGTACAGTCACAGGTATGCGGCATTCCTCTTGAGCAGGCAATCCCAAAAATTCACCATCCAAATTGACAATAACTTGGTATCGATTGTGTTTTTTCGGGGTAATATGAACAGTTACTTCATAATTTTCCAAATCTTTGTGAACTCCAAAAGAACCATCTACTTCATCAAAGATCAAATCTTCAAGGACTGAGGTGGTTGGTATCCACTTGCCATGACGTAGTTGAGCCCCACATACAGAACAGAGGACCACTTCAAGGTGATCGGGACAATCTAGAAGGTCGGCCACTTCCAAACGACATTGGTCACATAATCCCATCTGAGAAGGTCGGCCACATTTAGGACATATACTACTTAGGGTCACATCCGCACCATCTGAGCATAGGGAACGCCATCGATATGCAAAACGTTATCCCCATCAACACAGCCTTGCTGGATAGCACAAGCCACAGACCGTTCCCCCACCAAGTTAACAATGGTAGCTTCTGACAATGCAGTCTCCAATTCGAAGGACGATGTCGATTTGTCTCCAAAAAAGTCAACATTCACCTCCAAACACAACTTGCCCTCGTCAAATGTATTCCCCAAAAGCTCTCTATCACATATTGCCACCAGAACTTCTCTGTTGACCCGATAAATCTTGAGGCATATTGTCTCATAATCAAACATCGTATCACATCAATGGTAACTGATCAAGGCAACTTCAAGAACCCGCTCTTCGGTTCGAACACGTCACCATTTTGTCTCAACCTAACAATGATCTCTTCAGCTTTATCTCTATCCATGCCCAATTGTTCAACCCGTTCCAAAACTTTGCCCAAAGGCGCAGTTCCTTGGTGAACAGCGCTTACTTCCTTGATGATGTCTAACATAGATCGAGTCTTATCTCTGGTGCTTTTGCTGAATCCGGTTGCCAAAACGTCAGCATCGAGAAGCCCGGTCTCGGGATCAACTCCCACCTGACGCAGACAGGCCTCTGTAATTCTAATCACCCTATCTGCATCATCAATTAGGATTTCATGCCCCAACCTAAGCCTAGCGCTGGCCTCACTAAGCCTTATCAAAGCCTCCAACTGTCTGGCAGTCACAGGAACGGGTTTATCTGCCCCATCACCATTACCTTGCTGCCTGAGATCCACGTAATAGTTTTTCAAACGATCTTTTGCCTCTTCTGTTAGAGGGGGAAAAGAATTCTTCCTGGCATAAGCTACGTACTTTCGAAGCAGCACGGGATCGATTGCAGGCATGATTACCTCCAAGGCCTCATCCAGCTCCTCTTGAGACGCCTCTCCCCTGGAGGATAGTTCACCGGCATAATTGGACTTTATTATATGGTTCGCAATCAGAGAGTCACGCAAATCGTTGGGCTCATCAGTGAGCACGAAGATCAGATCAAACCGGGACATCAACGCAGGAGACAAATTGATCTGTTTGGCTATGGGCTCGTATTTGTCGAAACGACCATACTTGGGATTGGCAGCAGCCAATAAGGCACATCTGGACTTAAGCGTGGCCATGACCCCTGCCTTGGCCACGCTGATGGTCTGCTGTTCCATGGCCTCGTGCAAAGCGCTTCGATCATCACTTCTCATCTTGTCCATCTCGTCCACAGCGGCAACACCTTTATCCGCCAAGACCAAGGCTCCTGCTTCCACGGTCCAACGACCATCGCCAAGTTCGTCTTTCACCGCAGTAGCCGTTAAACCTGCTGAAGTGGAGCTTTTTCCTGAAGTATAGATGCCGCGAGGCGAAAGCTTTGTAATGTACCTCAAAAGCTGGCTCTTGGCAATACCCGGATCCCCTACCAATAATATGTGAATGTCACCCCGAATGCGACTCCCATCGGGAAGGTTCTTTGGCATACCAGAGAACAACTGCAAAGCCAAAGCTTCCTTGACGTCATCGTAACCGTAAATGGATGGTGCAATGGATTTTCTGATCTTTTCATAGATCTGAGGGTCGTTACTCAGCTCCAGTATGGCCTTTTCGTCCTCGGGGGATATTTCAATCTCTTCGAACTCCTGTTCCGTCATCTCCACGGAGTTTCCATCCAAATATAAGTCGAAATAGGTGCTTTTACCAGCTTGAGTGGTCCGTTGATACGATCTCAAAACGCCATTTAACACCACACGATCTCCAGGGTAGATTTCACCCGTAAGATCGTCTTCCAACTGAATATCCAACGTCTGCGGCTGTCCACCACCCCTCAAATCCTCAGGAGATTCCTGAATTCTCACGTTCTGAGCATCGACGAACCGCGACTTGTTCAAAATAAGCTTGAAAGGGCCCCGCCGATCACAAGCCTCATTAGGGCAATCATAGGGTTCCTGAAATTTAGAGCTATTTTGCTCTTTGTAGAAGACGTGACCACACCTCTGGCATTCAAAAGCAGCCGAAAGTATCTTGGGCCGAACCTCTGTTGCAGTACGAACAAGACCTTCTATGCCAACCAGCATGCCTATGTGCCCGCTTCTTAATTCAGACGTAGTGAAGCGCTGGTGAGGAGGAATACCAACAATCCTCAGGTGAACAGACTCCAATTCCACGTTACGCTCCACACCTACTTCTACGGGCAGATCGATTTCCATGAGGGCAACCTTCGCCGCCTCAAGAATTGTATCTGGTCTTTCCAATAGGGCATCCGCAAACTCTGGATCGTATCGGTCAAGATCTTGGAAGCGGACGTCCAAACTTCTACGATCTGGATAGGATTCTGCCAGCTCCAAAAGCTCGTCCCAATACCTGCCCCTGATGAACTCTTCCCACTTGGCGACCAAATCCTCTGCCATGTAAGAAGAGCAAATAAGATATGTTAGCTAAATCTCTATCGGAACATATAGCCAATAAACAGAGTATCTAATAGATACAATATTAAAGATTGATGTGTGCTGTTAATATATAATTAATATTTCCCGTCCCATCACTTCAACATCCCGGGATCATGCACTTGATTTAGAGGCATAGTAAGCAGCAAAACGAAATACGTAAAGCACACACAGATCTAATTTTTGGCCACGAAGATGGCAGATCCTTTTATATAGATCACCGGAATCGCAGCCATCTAAGTCCTTTACGGAATAAACTCTCAGATCTCGGAGATCCTTGACCATGGTTTTTTCCACACTAGGAATATCATCTAAAGCCACATTTATCGAGAGATAATCCTCTTCATGCATCTTCATAACGCCAAATGTAATATTCGATTTCTTGCAACAAATCCTCATCCAGAACTATAACAGGACGAACAAGACCACCATCTTCTTCAAGCGTTACTCGCCCGAACGAAACCAAATTTAAACCGAAATCGGACAACTGCCATCCAGAGGGGTTTGCAACAACCGTTTGCAATCTATATCCAGGGAAATTAGACGTCGCTTTGACAAACACAGTCTGGTCATCAAACTTATTTAAGATCAGGTCCCCGTGAGGATAAACGATAATGGCATCTCTAGATTCAGACCATTCTTCTGAATAAACTGAGACTAATGATCGATGAATCCCAGACCCCCAAGAGTAAGTGTAAGTCAGTTCCGGCTCACCATTAGAATCCAAATCGGTAACGCACATAGATGTTACGCCAAAACCACCAAACCCAATTCCAAGTGATTCAACTCTATCACCTTTGAGGAGATAAGTCTCGTATGCCCTAACGCCGTCTGTGATCTTAAACACCTGCATGCCCAGACGACTCCAAAGCTCTTCGAAGGTCAGCTCTATGAGTGAAAACTCCGCTAATACGCTCATGTTTGGATTATCACTAAAAATCATATCACGAACTAAAAGCTCTGCTTGACTCAATGAAACCCTCGTTTCAAGGGAATCGTTTACAAAGGTCGAATTATCCTTGAAGGTACTTGCTGTAGCCAAGCCAAACGTCATTGAAATGAGCAGAAAAAATATAGAAATTCTCATCTAAATTGTCTCCCCGAAACGCAGTATATTCATAAAGAGAAATGATCTTACCAAGGGCTCACTTTCGCGTCACCCTAAGCCGAGTTCTCTCTTTGCCTACAACCATCACAGTCTCACCGGGCTCAATGGGCTCGTCGGACTCTGCCATCCAATATTCGCCATTGTAAAGGACATGACCCCGAGGAGCTATGCGATCTAGAGCCTCTGCCTCATCAACCAAGACATCTTCTGAGAAATGTGGCCGCCGCCTGGCCTCCGCCACCTTGTACAACACAATTACAAAGAACACCCCGATTACTGCGGATGGCATGAACAATGCCAATAACATGTTTCGCTTGTAGTCGGCTGGAATAAACCAATCAGGCGAGTTGATGGGCACCAATAAAACGGTACCTAAAATCAAACAGATCATACCCGTCAAACCGAAAACGCCAAACCCAGGGCTGTTCAATTCCAATAAAAGAAGAACCAATCCCAAAATCAGAAGGAAAACTGCACCGATGTTCACCGAGAAACCCAAGCCAATAAGGCCCAATGACAATACTATAACCCCAAACAACTCGGCACCCAGTCCAGGGTTGGATAGACCAAAGATGAGGGCGTATATGCCCACCAACACAAGCAATCCCGCCAACAAAGGATCCGAAATTATCTTCAAAGCCTGTAACCGGGGGTCGGGCTGAAAGACAATTATCTCCGCACCACTGGTGTTCAAAGTTCGATTCTTCACATGAAGGCCATTAACATCTTCCAAGAGCGATTGTGGGTTGGACGACACGAACTCGATTACCCCATATTCCTTGGCCGTTTCAGCGTTCAAGTTTAGATTGGACGTCACGAACTCCTTTGCAGCAGTTTCATTTCGGCCATGCGTCCTGGCCTCATCTTCGATCAGGGCCACAACGGCATTAATCACCTTTGTATCGTTCACAGGTTCAGATCCAGTGGGACCAATTTGCACAGGCTGTGCAGAACCTATGATGGTATTTGGGGCCATGGCCGCCACATCAGTGCTCATGAGAATAAGAGTTCCAGCACTCCAAGCAGTGGCTCCTGAAGGATAAACGTATCCAATCACCGGAAGAGGAGTCCTTTCTATGAAACTGGTTATCACCTTGGTCTCGGTTAGACCACCGCCGGGCGTATCCAACGTTATCAACAACGCCTGGCATCCCCTAACTTCAGCCTGGGTTATTGCATCTTCGACTATGTCATCGCTAGCCGGAGTGATGGAGCCGTCCAAGCTCACCATCATGACGCATTCCTGTTGGGACTGGGCAGGCAGCGGCCCCAAAAATAACGCTAAAAAAAGGGCTGCGGCTATGAAGAACCACAATCCCTTTCCCCAGCCGTCCGCGAGGAGATTATATTTCGTGATGTTACCCCTTATTTATCCTTAAAAGCCTTAGTCAAACCAGCAACTGTACCCGTTGTTTCCCCGAAAGCTCCGCCAGAAGTGACAACTATTAGGTTTTTCTCCCTAGAGATCTCAGCCAGAGTCTGCAGCTCTCTCAACTTGATGGCCACAGGTGCATCACCGTAGAGCTTGGCAGCCTTGACCATGGCTTCAGAAGCCTGAAACTCACCAGTTGCCAAAATTATCCTGGACCTCTTCTCCCTCTCGGCCTCGGCTTGTTTGGCGATGGCCCGAAGCATGGTCTCAGGAATACTCACATCTCGGAGGGTAACGGCAGTCACTTTGATCCCCCAAGGATCTGTTTGCCGATCCAGAATCTCTTGAAGTTTTATGTTCAGCTCATCCCTCTTGGCGAGGAGATCATCGAGCTCAATCTGCCCCAGAACATCTCGAAGAGTGGTCTGAGCCAGAAGACTGGTGGCAACCTTATAGTTTTCCACCTGAATCACAGCCTTTGATGGATCTACCACCCTATAATAAAGAACGGCATCTACATCCACCGTAACGTTATCTTTGGTGATCACGGCCTGTTTCTGGACATCTATGGTTACAACTCGCAAATCCAAATTAATGACCTTATCGATTATGGGAATTACGAGTGTAAGGCCAGGACCTTTGATCCCGCTGTAACGGCCCAGCCGAAATACCACCAAACGTTCGTACTCACGCGGTATTAGAATTGCTTGATAAACTATGAAAACCACAATCAACAATGGCAAAAATCCAACTGAAAATATATCGGCCAAAGAAACACCTCACAATAATTAAGGGGTTCGTGTTTAAATAACCAGCGGAATACGACCCCAACAAAACGTAAAACAACCAGATAACTGGCCCCTTCCACACGGAAAGGGGGCCATGAGAAAAACTACGTCTTAAATTCGGTATATCCACACTTTCCACAGGTCAGACGATCACTATGTTCTCCTAAGAAGTAACCGTTGCCACACCTAGGGCAAACTTGTTTTTTTCTCTTGACAGAATCTCCACTGACCTCATAAAATTCGTGTACCGCCATCTAGCTAGCCTCCTCCGATCCTTCTGCCGACCCTTCAGCGACTTCTTCGGCAGCCTTAGGTTCTGACACCTCAGGTTCTGGTATTACATTTCTCTTTATTATGTGAGAACGCTCTACCTCCCGAACCCGCTCTATGGTCTCGTAAATCTTGGCATAGCCAATGGTATTACGCTTACCGAACTCGCTTTGCATGTGGTCCACAACTACTAGACCCGGAAGAGTGTTCATGGTAGCGACTATTTTGTCGATAACGCTCTTTCTGGATGGTGTGGGTCCATCGTGCTCGATATTGAACTTGACCTCACGTCGCTTAAGTATGGGATTTTCTACGTCCTGGATGACCTTAAACTCCATATCAATTCTCCTCGATCATCTTATCCATTATGCTCTTAGCAATTTTTCGTTTTTGGGATGTTACCTTCACCATGACGCTACCCTGGTTCGGCTGGCCATAAATCACTGCAGACCCCAGAGGCGCATAGAGTATAGCAGGCAAGGTAGCCAAATCTTCCTCACCGCTGACGATAATGTTGACTTTTCGATCGCTGGCTAAGACCTCTTTTATCTCGTCGATAAGATCTTGAGTCAATGCCGCTACAGGGTTGTCCACCTCGATTACTTCATAATCATCGTTTTCGCTGATTTTCTGTTGGACTTCATATGAAGTCGGCCCGCGTTTAGTTTTATTGTCCACGATGTAAAGATCGGGCTTCCTGGCAGAAGATGACAACAGATAAAAAGCTGTCATGTCCCCCACCGCCACCACCTTCGGTGCAGATTGAAGATCATCCTGCATGGCGATTATGCATTCAGCACCATTGCCACTGTAGAGAGTCCCCAGGGGGGGTTTGAGTTCCGACCGCAATTCTTGAGGAAGACGTAAAAGCTTCAAGTTAGCGCACCTTCAACGCATAACGACCTGGAAGCGTTATTCCCAGAGTCTCCGCTACCTTCGACCCCTTCGGATCGACTATTATCACATATCCGCCCCAATCTTTGCTCAGAGATGATGATCCACAGGTAGGGCAAATTAGCCCTTCTACAATTCTGCGACACTCCCTGCAAACCTGTTCGGTCATTCTGCCTCAACACCTTCTCGTCGCCGTGCAGCTTCCAACCACTCCAGTTTTCCCAGACCAGTTTGTCTCATGGTGAGTCCAATCTTACTATCGCGAGGGTCCTTCTCGTTGAGACTTACTGCTATGATTCTAGCACGTACCCTATCGCCTTCGGATAGTGCTTTATTAGACTCCTTGCTGGCAAGCCGCGAATTCTTTTCATCATAAGATATATACTCGTTGGTGATTTGGCTGACGTGTAAAAGCCCGTCAAAGGGCCCGAGTCCCACGAATGCACCAAACTTAACGATCTCCACCACTTCACCCTCGACGATTTCCTGCATAACCGGCTCGAATATGACAGCATCAAAGGCCACATTGTAATATATGGCCCCATCACCTGGTAGGATATGGCCATCACCGATCTCGCCCACGGTGAGCACTGCGACTACGGCACCCAAACTCTTGTCTACCCTACCCTCATATTTTTCGCGCAGAGCCATCACCACGGCGTCCTCGAGGGGAACACCCATCTGGTCAGGAGGTATCCTAACAACCCCTTCCAGCTTCATTTTTTTATACATCAAAACTCCTTCCGCTTGCCGTTTCCAGGTACTGTTTCTGACGGAGATGTATAACGGTAACTCCCTTACTAGATAACTTTTTCTTCAGTTCCTTATCGTTGGTAAAAACCGCGGCGTCCAACCTAGGAGCCAGCTCCAACAACGCCTGATCGGCCACATTTTCATCCTGCACCAACTCACACCGACTGAGCAGACCCAAACCAATCTTGGCAGCCAATCGGTCCTTTCCAGAGTCGGCAAAGGTGGTTAAAGCTTTCAGTTCCTTTTCAACGGGAGAGGGAACGAGATACCTGAAATAACCCAACCGTTCCAGTTCGGCGAATATATCCACGCCCATTTGCTCGGGAACCATCAACGCATTTGCATCCAAGAGTACCTTCAAACCTTAAACATCCTGTCCAAAGAAGTTAGTCGATATCGTATAGGAAAATTTCATCACTTGAGGATGATTCCCACACCGATCAACCGCCACCTAGCTCCGACTCGTCTGCTCACAGCCACACGATCGCCAACGCCAGAACATACCGGACGCCTCAATTTAACTTCAACAGACCCATCCTCTCTAGCGCTGGATACTACACCCACCGTGGTGGCGGTGCCCACGTTAAGCATCAGAGGCTCGCTAGTGTGAATAGGCTCCACTTCAGACTCGTCTGTGACCCCAACAACCCTATCAAGAAGTCGAATTTGCATCACGAAAGAATTCAACACTGGAGGAAGTTCGTCAGGTTTTCCAGCCACCTGACCAACCAAGCTATCGCTCTTGGTTATAGAAGGATCGAGTAAGGTGCCTACGGCAATCAAACCACCTGGTGTAGCTACCTCCTGCTGACCGCCTCCTGCCATCAACCTGGTGACCGTCGTTCGAATGGAATCCCAATGTTTACGACCTTCAGATTCAACAGACCTACCTGGACAAATTTCGATTTCATCACCTGTGTTGAGACTTCCTTGAATCAAAGTACCGCCAATAACCCCTCCTATGATCTTGTTGGGCAGCGTACCGGGGCGGTTTACGTCAAAAGACCTAGCAATTTGTAACAGGGGTGGCTTTTCCACATCCCTTTCTTGTGTGGGAATTACCTCTTCAATGGCCTGGATCACCATGTCCACATTCACGTTCTGCTGAGCTGAAATGGGCACAACGGGCGCGTTTTCGGCAATTGTTCCTTTGACAAACGCCTTGATTTCGTTGTAGTGCTCGACAACCCGCTCTCTAGACACCAAATCGATCTTATTTTGAACAATGACCAGGTTTTCCACGCCACTAATCTCCAGAGCCATCAAATGCTCCTTAGTCTGTGGCTGTGGACAAGGCTCACTGGCTGCAATTATCAGTACGGCTCCATCCATAATTGCAGCCCCAGATAACATAGTAGCCATCAGGGTCTCGTGCCCAGGAGAGTCCACAAAGGACACCGTGCGCAGAATCTCACTAGGGGATTCACAATGGGGGCAGGTCTCCTCAACAGTGTAACAATCTGGTTCAGGACAATTGGGACACTTTCGGAAAGTAGCATCTGCGTAACCCAACCTGATAGAGATGCCCCTTTTGATCTCCTCGCTATGTTGATCTGTCCAAACCCCTGAAAGTGCTTGAACTAAAGTGGTCTTTCCATGATCGACATGACCTACCATGCCTATATTGACTTCGGGTTGTTTTGACGATTTGAATTTATTAGACAAACATCAGATCTCCTGGAATGATTTTAATGGCCCTCAAATGGGAAAGACTACTATATAAAACCCAGTATCATGCACCAATTATTCGCGGATCAAAGCAAATGAAACGTTCAACTATTCAATGACGAACGCCTTCGGAGGCCTTATTGGCGTTCATCCTCCAAAACGTCATTGACTTTGTCCAACAAATCTCGAAATGCCTTCCACTCATCGAGGGGGATTCTGACCCCATTCTTAGACCAGCCACTATATTTTTCAGAGGAGACGTACTCCCTAATGTCTATACCAATAGAACCACGAAACTCGATTTTTCTGAGGATCAAATCAGTACTATCAGACTTCTTGATCCTGCCGATTTCTTCCTCCAAAAATTGTCACCTAAGATGGTTTGGTATTTTAAGCTATAATAGGCTAGCGTCAAACTTATATATGAGATGTGTTACCATGAGACGTGTTAGCATTTGAGAGGCGGGCAATTTGAGCGAAATTGGAAAAAGAGTAAGATTAGAGAGAATTCTAGATAGAAACAGCGGAAATACGGTCATAATCCCCATGGACCACGGAATATCTGTCGGACCCGTAAAAGGACTGGTGAAGCTTTCAGATATGATCAACAAAGTGGCAGATGGTGGGGCGAACTCTGTGCTCCTGCAAAAGGGGATGGTAAAGCATGGTCATCGAGAATACGGCAGCGATGTGGGCTTGATTGTGCACATGAGCGCCAGCACATCCTTGGGACCGGACCCAAACGATAAAGTTCAAGTGTGCCAGGTAGAAGAAGCATTGAAAGTAGGCGCCGATGCAGTGAGCGTTCACATTAACATAGGTTCAGAAACTGAAGCAGAGCAGCTAAAAAAATTAGGCGGCGTATCCGAACGATGTGAATTTTGGGGAATGCCCCTAGTGGCCATGATGTACCCCCGCGGGGACAAAATCTCAGATCCCAACGACCTGGAAGTGGTTGCTCTGGCGGCAAGGGCAGGTGCCGAGTTGGGCGCAGACATAATCAAGACGAATTATACTGGCGACCCAGACACTTTCAAACAAGTGGTGGCAGGATGCCCAGTTCCCGTGGTCATCGCCGGAGGACCTAAAACCGAAACAGATCAAGAGTTCTTGGAGATGATTCGTGGAGCCATCGACGCAGGTGGGCGAGGAGTGGCCATCGGCAGAAACGTCTTCCAACACGAGGACCCCACAAAGATGACAAAAGCCATTGCAGCCATAGTTCACCAAAATATGAGCGTGGAAGAAGCTATGAAGATCCTACCATGAAACTCATCATTCATCCTTGGAGATCAAGGTTCCAACCTCCTCGCCGATCTCCATCCAGGCCCAAGCCCAGATAACGGCTTCAAACGCCCGAATCAGGTCACCATGGTCCAAAAAATAGCGTGAATCGGATATGTATGCTGCAATGTTTCCATGAAATCGTTCGCCCTCGTTTTCTTTAAAGGTGATCTCATCGAAGGCATTCTCAGCCCTCCTAAGCCACTTTTCAGTTTCTTCTATTAAGTCGTCGTCCAGGCTCAAATAAAATACCTCATTTGTAATTCGTATATAGAATGCGATTTCCAATAGAAACTGCCAGCATATCAGATATCAGACTTACATATCAGACTTACTCTTCGATGATCTTCACACCAGAAACGTCAACATCCACTTTAACCATGGTCTTGACGTTATGCCCCAATTTTTGCAGGCGTTTTGCACCATCACCACGTTCGATCACCACAATTAGGTCTTTGACATCGGCTCCTGCGGCCTTCAACGATTCCAGTGTGGCCAAAGCAGTACCACCGGTACTGATAACGTCATCAACCACGAGGACCCGATCCCCTGAATTTATCCCATTTAAGAAGAGCTGACCTTTGGAGTAACCAGTTACCTGACTAACTTCGATTTCCCCTTCCAGTCCATATTTTCTCTTGCGAATGATTACCAAAGGAATGTCTGTATACAAAGACAGTGCTGTGCCAATATGGATCCCCATGGCCTCAATGGTTACAATTTTGTCAACGCTCAGGTCAGCAGTGCGGATTATGTGGGTTACAACCTCTCTGATAAGATCGGGCCTGACTTCCGGAACTCCATCGGTTATGGGGTGGATGAAATAATTGTAATCACCTCTCTTGTAAATGGGAGCTTCCATCAACGATTTCTTAAGTATATCTAGCAATGACCGTTCCTCCGCAGATAACTGCGACTTAATGGATTAAACTTTATCTCATATGGACCAAAAGGTATCGCGCCCGTTCCAACGCCTTATTCATGTATAGTGTTTAACGATACTTTTCGGACAAATTTCAAACTCTCGTGAGTTAGAGATTTGGCCTATTCGTACCGTTAAGCACTATTCTGGCGAAAACCAATTCGTATCATCTAATGGGTTTTCGACTATAAAATAAAGCACTACTGAAACGTATCCTTCAAGCTCGAATAAATTATAAATAGAATTCGCTATTTGTATAGTGTGTAATGACTGAATTGCACCTGCTACAGACAGGCCCAGAGATTCTCTTCAGCAACATTTGGGTCATACTATTTTTGATACTCTTCCTGGTCCCCATGCTCCAAAGGAGATATATCGAACAGGGCAGAAGGCGACTTTTGACCAAAATGGGGTCAAAAAGAAAATCTGTAGTCATAACATTGATACATCGGCAGGAGGTTTTGAGCTTTTTAGGGATTCCTTTGGCCAGGTATATCGACATCGACGACAGCGAACAGGTTCTAAGAGCCATAAGGATGACTCCAAATGACGTTCCTATAGAACTCGTAATGCACACACCAGGCGGATTGGCTCTGGCCGCCACTCAGATTGCATTAGCACTGAAAGCACATCCAGCCAAGAAAAGTGTGGTAATTCCTCATTATGCCATGAGCGGTGGCACCTTAATCGCTTTGGCGGCAGATGAAATAATCATGGATCCACATGCGGCTTTGGGGCCTGTAGATCCCCAATTAGGCGATCAAACTGGTGCCTACGCAGCATCCTCTCTGCTCACGTTGATGAAAAAGAAGGACATCAACGAAATGGACGACAAAACCATCGTGCTCGCCGATCAGGCTGAAAAGGCGATGAAGCAGATGACTGAGCTTACGAGATCCATTCTAGACGGAAAATGTGTGGATACAAAGACAGAAGAAATAATTCAGGAGTTCGTCTCAGGTAAATATACTCACGACCATCCCTTCCTGGCCGCAGAAGCAAAAAAACTCCTAGGAGATTGCGTCAATACAGAAGTGCCAACCGAGGTCTACAAACTCATGGAACTTTATGGCATGGAAGTCGCCAAAAGAAGACCCGGTGTGGAGTACGTGCCCGCATCGGGCAAGGATTATAGTCGAGAACCAATTAGATTAAACTAATTGGTTTTCGCCAGAACAGTGCTTAACGATACGAATAGACCAAATCTCTAACCCTTGCGAGTTCGAGATTAATCCAAAAAGTATCGTTAAACACTATAATTATCGGCTCGACCACACTAAAGGCACAATTTCATTTCAAAATATCAAGATTTGGTAGCCGTCCTCCATGTATCTTGCCATGCCGGGATGTCCCATCAGCTCATCACAAAGGAAAAGACCTTGCTCCTCTGCACTTTTCATAGATCCCATCTTTGTCGAACAAGCTTTGCAGACGCAATCAATTAACTGTTCCTCTTTAACTTGCTGATACAAATTAAAAAAAGGATGATTTGAATCGGAAAAGTCCTTCACCAGCTTGGTCGCGCTTCCTTCCATTACCATCTTGGCATCATATCCCTTTTTACTCATATCCAAAGCGTTTAACATGGCATGCACAAAGTACATGGGATCTTCATTGAAAACGAAAAGTGCAACTTTTCCATTGAAACACATAATATACACCTCAAACTATAGTGTTTAACGATACCTTTCGACCATGGTTCTCGACTGTAAATTGAGCTCTTCATGTTTTTTCAAGATTTGATCTGCCAATTTGTCCAAAGCTTCAAAGTCCTCATCATTGGGCTGCCCTTTCGCCAAAACAGGATCGAGCATCTCTGCCTTTAAGTTTGGAATCATACCCTGAAGAACCTCGACAGTCTTGCCACCCCACCCATAAGACCCAACTACTGAAACGAACTTCAACTTGGGCCGCAAAGCATTTACCAAAAACGCCGCATGCGCCGAAAGAGGATGAGGGCCCGCCAAAAACGTGCAAGTTCCAACAACCAACGTGGCAGCATCCACCAAGGCCATGGCCAACTTGCCCAAATCAAGTTGAGAAAGGTTGAATTGCTGCACTTCAATATCTCGTTCCATCAGAGAACAGACCAAATGTTCCACCATCTTTTTAGTGCTGCCGTGCATGGACGTGTAGGGAATAACCACTTGGTTATTGACGTCTTCAGAGGTCCAATCACGATAAGCATCCATTATAAAATTCGGATCGCTGTAAAGAGGGCCGTGACTGGGAGCAATTATCTCTAAATCCAATTCGTCAAGTTTATCCATGTTTTTAGTTATAATTTTCCTGAAAGGCATCATGATCTGGGCATAATAACTCTTGGCAGGTTCGTAAACGGTAAACGGATCAGCGAATAAGTTGCTAGTGGCCATGTGCGATCCAAAGAAGTCACACGAGAACAATATACCATCTTCCACCAAATAAGTAGACATGGTCTCAGGCCAGTGAACCCATGGAGTATAGACGAACTTAAGGGTCTTATCGCCCAAGGATAATGTATCGCCGTCGCCTACGACTTTGAAGACATCTGATGGAAGATGTAGATGACTCATCAAGAGCTCTTTACACCGAGGTGTAACAATCACTTCGGCCTTTGGATAACGATCGTGAATTAAAGGCAGTGAACCCGAATGGTCTTGTTCGGCGTGATTTACAACTACGTAATCGAGAACATCTACATCTAGCCGACCTAGGTTTTCCATCAGCACGTCAACAAAGGGGGGATTCACGGTATCTACCAACGCGACCTTCTCGCAACCCTTCACCAAATAAGAATTGTAGCTGGTCCCATCGGGAAGAGGTATCAGCTCATCGAAAAGCCTTCGATCCCAGTCGATGCATCCTACCGAAAAAACCTGAGATTTTATATCTCTGGGAATGGTCATCATTACACCCATTTAAAGCGACTTTATAGAGATTAGTTTACATGCAACATGTTTAAATAATTTTTGAGGGGGGTATGATTTAAGAACGAGTAGATATGTCTCATTTCAGAAAAGGTATTCATAAAACGTGGAGATTTGGAGAAAGACGATGATCAGCGTTTTGGTGGTTGGCGATAAAATTCTGACATATGATACTGAAAAAAGTCTTATAGAGGATCAAATTTTTGTACAAATCACCAAATCCACGACTGGTGCCCTGGAAAAATTACAAACCACACTTTATGATGCTATTATTTATGACCACTACCCATGTGATATCGATGGAATCAAATTTTTAAAAACTATTCGATCCCAAAATTTTGATATTCCATTCATCATTTTTATAGAAGAAGACGAGGACGAAATTGCCATAGATGCCTTGAAAAATGGGGCCGATTTTTATATCAAAAAAAGGGATTTTCAAAGGTGGAGAAGCCGAGAACTGTCACAGTTAATCCAAATTTTTGTGGAAAAGAAAACTGCCCTAAAAGCGCTGAACGAAAAGGGGTTATTATACGGCAAATCCGAAAAACCCAAAAATAAATCAAGAGAATTGCAACAAATACTCATCGATAACCCCTTGGAAGGAATATTGATATTGGACTTCGGGGGAAATATTCTCTATGCAAACCAGGCTGCGCTCAAGATGTACGGCGTAAAATCCCTGAAAAATTTAATAGGGATGAACATATACGCCACAGTCGATCGAAAATGTCATGATTTCGTGAGGATGGATCAGAAACTTGTAAATGCTGATAAAGGAGGATTTCTTGCCAATTACAAAGCCATCAGAGCAAACGGCGAGACAATATGGGTCGAAGGACTGGGTACAAAAGTAACGTACCAAGGCCAAGAAGCGAATATCGTTTTCATACGAGATATAACCGACAAAAAAAGAATATATGATGATAAAAAGTTGCTTTTAGATAATGTCGAAGCAAAAGTCTGGTATTTGACAAATCCTGAGACATACGGTGCTGTAAACAAAACATTTGCAGAATTTTATAAAATTCCTAAAGATGAGGTTAAAGGGAAAAAACTCAAAGACATTTTAGATGACAATTCTGCAGAGGTTTGTATAGCCGAGAACCGAGATACGTTCGAAACGAAGCAAAAAGTCAAAATTGAGAGGTGGATGACGAACGCAAACGGTGAACGTCGTGCCTTCTCTATAATTAAAACACCAAAATTGGATCACAATGGAAATGTGGAACACGTTGTATGCGTTGCCGTTGACATAACTGAGCAAAAACAGTACATGGCGGCCCTTAAAGAGAGCGAAGAACGACTGAACCTCGCAATTGAAGGAGGAAATTTGGGGATATGGGACTGGAACATTGCCACAAACGAACTAATACTCAGCAAGAGCGTTGCAAACATGCTCGGATGGCCGCCAAAAGAAAAGATCGTCAGAATCGAGGAGTGGAAACAATGGGTACATCCCATGGATTTACCTTATTTAGAATATGCCCTTCGGGCCCATTTGGCAGGAGAGACTCCTTATTATGAATCCGAGCTTCGCCTAGATAACAAACACAAAAACCCAATATGGTTACGCACTAGGGGAAAGATTACCTCCAGAGATGATGCAGGTCGCCCAAAAAGGGTTACGGGCATTTTTCAAGACATCACCAAGCAAAAAAAGGCCAAAGGAGAATTGGCCAAACGCGACTGTTTATTAGCTGCAGCAGCCATATCAGCCCATCAACTGCAAATTGCGGTTGATTACGAGCACAGCATCGAGCATACGCTCGAAAATTTGGGGCTTTCCACAGGGTCTGATTACGTATTTATATTCGAAAACGTCGACGATATTGAAACGGGCCAACACCTTATGAACCACAGTTTTGGATGGTCACTAGAAACGCTAAACTTCGAAAGAAACAACCCTGTGTTTAGGGAAATAAATTATGACATCATAAAATTAGATTTCTACGACATGCTTTCGTCCGGAGAAAACACAGAAATAACCAACCAAAGATTTATGAAAATTATTAGAGAATTTTCAGATGAAACAATTCAATTTCAATCCATATTAATTATACCAATAATAATTGAGGACATTTTCTGGGGATTCATATGCTTTGGAAACTGCCATGAAAAGCGAACGTGGAACGAAAGCGAAATGGACATTTTATCTGTAGTCGCAGAATCCATTGGTGGGACCATTATTCGGCATAAAATGAACATTATGCTCCAAGAGGCTCAACATGACCTAGAAACTAAAATCAAGAAGAGGACAAAGGAACTGGAAGCAAAAAACGCTGAAATGGAACGATTTGCCTACACCGTATCTCACGATTTGAGGTCTCCGCTCTTTACCATTCAAGGCTTTATAGGTTTCCTAAAAGAGGATATCGCACAGGGTAACGAAAAAGACGTTGCAGAATACATAAAAATGATAGAAAATGCCACCGTCAAGATGGACCTCTTGCTTAAAGATACCCTTGAACTTTCTCGCATTGGCAGAGTGGCAAACCCACCAGAGAAGGTACCATTTGAAGAAATTGTTCAAGAAACATTGGCCCAAAGTTCAGAAAAAATAAAATTAAGTAATGCAAAAGTGCATGTTTCTGACAACTGGCCTACAATTTATGTAGACCGTTCTAGGATTGTAGAAGTTTTAGCCAATCTGGTTGAGAACAGCATAAAGTACGCAAGAAATCAAGGAAGTCCCCAGATAGAGATTGGGTGGCAAAAAGATGGTAATAAAGCCGTATTTTTTGTACGAGATAATGGAATAGGCATCGATCCATCTCAGCACGATAAAGTTTTTAACCTTTTCTACAAAGTCGAAAACAACACAGAGGGAACTGGTGCGGGCCTAGCAATCGTTAAGAGAATAATAGAGGTCCACAACGGCCATATATGGATCGAGTCTGAAGTGAAAAAAGGATGCAAAGTGAATTTCACCTTGCCGATCGCAAGTGGATTATCATGTGAATAAAATATATTTATTTCAAAAGAACTTGGTGGTGTGAAATGGAAAGTTATACGGTATCCGAAACGTCCCCGATAAATGATAAATCAAATATATTGCTTGTTGAAGATGATGAAGCCCATGCCACGCTAATAATACGAACTTTCGAACGTTTTGGGGTGTGGGACAAAATTGATTGGGTCAAAGATGGCGAAGAAGCCCTGAATTATCTCTATAAATACGAAAATTCAGTAGAGAATAATTTACCGAGTTTGGTAATACTCGACCTAAGGCTCCCTAAACTCAACGGCCATGAGGTTCTAAGAGAAATAAAAAGCTCTGAAAATTTAAAAATCATACCCGTAGTGATCCTTACCACATCTACAAGCAACGAAGATGTTGTAGATGCATATATAAATTATGCTAACAGTTACTTGGTAAAACCCATAAACTTCGAGGAACTCCAAGAAACGATAAAAGAGATCGTGACATATTGGATGGAGTGGAATCTATGTCCAAAGAAAGATTAGGCTAGGTGCAATATTCGCACCTGTGGCCCATTATAAGCCAATCGCCCACAAAAAACTGTAAACATTAGTAGTTATGATCATATTTCAAGAGATATACTGCTCTTTGGACGTAGTTTCTTTAGTTTTTTGCACCTTGGTACTGTATAACTTCACCAAGGATATATCGAAAGATAATGGTAGCAAACGCTCCAAAAGACTTTTTACCAAATTATTGGTCCTTTCAACGGAATGTTTCATCTCAACCAGATCGGCCAGGTCCTTTTCGTCGAAAACATCGATGTACTTGTCTAAAAGAATATCTGTGTAAGTCCTAACGGAGGCAAAAGATGCCTCCAAATCCTCTGATATTTTGTCCACCAAATCGTCCAACTTGTAATCTTCTTCTTCCAAGCTTCTTATGTAAGTATCTAACTCATCTTCTGCAAGCTTGCACTTGTTTATGTTGTCCCACTTGCGAAGAACATGATGGGCTATATTGGGCAACATTTTCAAGCCATCAGCATCTTTTACCACATAATCCATGGCACCAGACTTAAAAGCTTGAACTGCCAATTTTTCCGAGCCAAACCCAGTCAAAATGATCAGAGGAAAAGCCATCTGTGAAGGATTTTCCAAACCTTTGGTCAAATCCAACCCATTACCATCTGGAAGAAGGTAATCCGCGATGACCAGAAAAGGAAAATCGTACCTACGATCTTCGATCCACTTCAACGCATCATTTAGGGTATTAACATGATAAAGATCCCATTTAGACGAATCCTTTTCGAACAACCTTCGAATTAGAGCTGCGTGAGCGTCTTCATCCTCAACTAATAGGATGGTACTGCCATAATCCGGATATATTGATTTTTCTACCACGGTAAATATCCCCAATATATTTTAATATTTTTTAAATATGCGTAATTTAGTGAGACTCTTTGAGATTATTTTTATATATACACACATTATCTGCATAAATCCACCCAAGTGCACCAAAATTGTTTCATTCTTTTAACATGTTCTGAACTTCTTCAAAATCTTTTTTCAACTTTAATCCTTTATCAGTTGTTTTGTATGTTGTCGAAGACTCGCCACCATCTGAAGAGATTAAATTGTTCTTAATCAACATGTCTATATACGAGCTTGCCGACTTGAAATTCAAATTCGCTCGATAAACGATTTTAGTCTTATTAGCACCGTCTATACATACGCCAAGAATTGTATTTATGATCTCAAGCTTATCTCGTCGTATGACCTTCCCCCCTCCTCACAAGTTCCCAAATCATTTTTACACTCATCGTAGGTAGTATTTGGACAGCCTTCAAAGTTATATTACTTTAGGTTTGTTATCTTTCACATCACAGAACATGAAACATACCCATGTATTTATAGTAGCCAGTTTACGACACAACTATAGGCGAGAACCAATTAGGTGATACTAATTGGTTTTCACCAGAATAGTGTTTAACGATACGGATAGGCCAAATCTCTAACTCTTGCAAGTTCGAGATTAATCCGAAAAGTATCGTTAAACACTATAAATTCCATGTAAAAAGCGATGGCCTTATCACTTATCAAGAAAATAACATGACCACATGAGCGATGATGTTCAGGTCATAGCCAAGAAACCAAGCTCTAATAATCCCATTATCATCGAAGGCTTTCCAGGGATCGGATTGGTGGGCAACATAGCCAGCCAATACATTGTCAACGAACTGGGCATGGACTACTTAGGAGCTGTAGAATCAAGATTTTTTCCACCCCTATCAGTTCTGCAAAATGGCCTAGCCAACATGCCGGTACGAATCTACGAAAAAGCGGATCGTGAGGTGGTGGTAATCACATCAGACATCCCCATCCACCCTGCATCGTCTTACGATGTGGCCAAAGGACTTGTACCATGGATGGAATCCATAGGGAGCAAAGAGGTAATCTGCTTGGCAGGCATATCCATTGCTGGAGATCAACAACGCGTCTTCGGTGCGGCGACTTCAAATGAAATGTTGGAAAAGATACGTGATCAGCTAGAGATATTCGAGATAGGCACCATATCCGGCATATCTGGAAGCGTGATGAACGAATGTCTAATGAAAAAGTTGCCCGCCATGTGTCTACTGGGGGAGACACACAGCATGGCACCAGACCCAAACGCTGCCGCGTTGACCGTGAATACGCTCAACAAGTTGTACAATTTGGATGTGGACACCACCAAGTTAGAAGAGAGAGCCACAGAGTTGAATGCACAGATGCAAAAATTGGCAGAGCAGGTTACGAGCACCGCAGCGGAAGAAGTCCCAAAATCAACCGCTATACCTGGCCCTATGTATGGGTGAGACTATGGACTGTGTTGCACTTACAGGGATATCGAAATACGCAATCAAAGAGCTATTGGCAAATGGAATCAGAACGCTGGAGATTCGTAGCCCTCATAATTTCGTATCGTTACTCCAGCTCAGACCAGATGACATTATTTTCCTAACCGAAACCTGTGCTCCAGACATCGTGGCAGGAACCAAAGGACTGTTAGCAAGAGTGAAGAAGATTCAGGTAGTTATGCATAAGCAGGTCCAATCAGGAGCGAACTTCTACGAAGAAATAGAAGCTCAAGCGGCAAGGGCCCAGCTACAAGCCATCGGACATGGTAGAGTCCGAAACGTAAAGGAGCTAGATCTAGGATCTGCGCAAAGGCTAGATGTGGACGAAGTTTGCTATTACGACGCAGGATAAAAATCCGAAAGGTATCGTTAAACACGATTCTGGCGAGAACCAATTAGTTTCATCTAATTGGTTTTCGACTATAATCTACATTCAATCCCATAGACTTTTTTAGCTAAGGAGTTCAACTCGCACCCTCATGAGAGTTCTGCTGGTCACAGGCCGTCTCGCCGAAGACATGGTGAAAACTTTCTCTTGGAATGCGGACGTTCTGGCCCTAGACGTGGACGTGGCATCTTTCATAACGCCTCAAATGCTAAGAGAAGCTGAGCCTTATGGCTATGATTTGATACTGATACCAGGTGCCATAACCGCAAATTTCAGCCCATTGGAGAGTGAACTGAAGGCGAAGATTAGACTGGGACCAAAACACGCGGCAGATCTGAAATACGTTCTCCGCCACTTGGAGGAAATAGAGCTGTCCACCAAGATTCCCGCTTGCATTCTTTTGTCAGAAAAAATGAGAGAGAACGCTTTATCAATGGCCAATAAATTGGAAGAAAAATCAGAATCGTCACTGACTATAAATGGGGTCAAAATAGGCCACCAAAGCCGAATGAAGGTGCTAGCAGAGATTGTGGACTCCACCTTGCTGTGCGAATTAGACCTCATCAATAAAATTAATTACTGCGAAAGCCAGGGCGCGGACATGATCGATCTGGGCATTCCATTAGACGCAGAACCTGCCCAGGTAGAAAATACAGTTAAAGTGGCCAAAAAAGCGACTTCACTTCCAGTGAGCGTGGATACGATGAAACCAGAATTGATATTAGCTGGAATTAAAGCCGGTGTAGATCTTGTATTGAGCGTAGATGGGGAAAATTTAGTGAAGGTGGGAAAAGAGCTGGCCAAAGCAAAAGTTCCCGCTGTGGTGGTCCCGGGCCCCAAAACGGGGTTGGAAGAAAACATCGTTAAAGCTCAATCTTCTGGAATAAAGGTAATGGCAGATCCCATCTTGAACCCCCCTCTTTTGGGCCTGGTCCCATCAGCAAATAAGTACCTTGAATTCCACCAAAAACATCCGGAAATACCACTGTTTTTTGGGGCGGGAAACGTCACCGAGCTCATAGACGTTGATTCACCAGGGGTAAATGGTTTAATGGCTGCTATGGGTACAGAGGTTGGCGCTAGCATACTTTTCACCCCTGAATACAGCGACAAGTCCAAAGGGAGCATCAAAGAGCTTAGAACTGCATCTGAAATGATGATCTTGGCCAAGAACAGAAAGGCCCCACCAAAAGATTTGGGAATTGACCTTTTGATTTTGAAAGAGAAAAGACGTCACCCCGAAGAAAAGTTCCCCGAAAACTTCTTGGTGGCAAAAGATGACCACAAATGGGCAATGGATCCTGCTGGAAGCTTTAAGATAAACATATCTGAGGACAAGATCGTCGCCAACCACGGGGAGGTAACGGTGGTAGGTGAATCTGCCATAGAAGTCCTCAATACCATCATCGATCGTGGCCTAGTGACGAGATTGGACCACGCAGGATATCTGGGGCGAGAGTTGCAAAGGGCTGAGCTGGCCATCAAACTGGGCCGGAGCTATAACCAAGACGAAACCTTCTAGCAAACAAATAATTATATAAGATCTGCATTCCCATCGCAACTCAATGAATCAGAAGTCATGGGCTATCATTTCAGTGGCCTTTATTGCGGGATTAATGATATTCTCATCTTTCGCCGGCTTCGTGATGCGAGGTGGCGCACCCGTGGAACAAAAGACCTCATCTGGCGAAGGGTCACTTTCAGACTTCGGCATGGGTAACGTTCGACTGATCGACTGGTACTTCGATAACGTCGGAGACGTTCTGGGCATGTATCCAGAAGATCTCGTTTTCGCCTACTGGGTCGACCTTAACGCTTCTGAGAATCTGACCAGTGCCGCCTGCCTGGCTCTTCCCCCATCGTTCGGACTGACCTATAGAGACCAAGTGAAAATCTATTCGACGGAGATAGAACAAGCTTCTTGGGGCCTTTTCGGAGATCAACAAGCAGAATTTCACTGGATTAAGCCCTATCCTATCGGAAGCTACGGACTTACCATACCATATAGCGGATACCAAATGATCCCCATCAACGCCGATATTTACACGGTTATGGGCATGCCCACACTATTGGGCGAGGAACAATCGGTGAAAAAAGTATTGGACGTGATAGTAGGCGTATCACCCACCACCGAAGAGTTCATACTGCCCTACGATGAAGTCGATGATCTACAGATTTCTGGCTTGGGGCGAAAAGCAACGGACAATCCTCACTACCAACCACCATTAGGCGGAGATTATAGAGAGTTCTATCTAGGAATTAGCCAAATGGACAACGCTTACCACCTGACGGCGAAATATCTACAACCCAACGGTGAAACAGAGACGAGGATAAAAGAACAGGTAACTAAACAAAACTTGCAGTTGACCTCAGAGGATGGAATGATCAAAGTCAGCGGGCGCATAGAGCCTGAAAATCTAGACGATGCACTTGTAGCTTGGATTATTCCATAGCGCAAACTTTTTACCTGGGAAGTTGCCCCCATGTGCTATATCGTTTGAGGCGATTTTTGCGATGAATGATGATGGGCATCGCCCTGAAGGAGAATAAATTATGGCAAGACCAATATACGTTAGATTTGATGTTCCAGCTGATGTAGCTTCCAAGTCTTTGGAGGCCCTTGAGCTAGCCCGAGATACCGGTAGAGTGAAGAAAGGCACTAATGAAGCCACTAAAGCTGTAGAACGTGGCCTGGCCAAGTTGGTCCTGATTGGTGAAGACGTAGAACCACCAGAAATTGTGGCACATATACCGCCACTCTGCGAAGAGAAAAATACACCATATATATACGTCAAAAAGCAGAGCGAAATTGGTGCGGCTTGTGGAATGAGGGTAAAAAGCGCAGCTGCAGCCATCTTGGAGCCGGGCAAGTCCAAGGATCTAGTAGAAGAACTCGTACAGAAAATACAGGCTTTGAAGTAGGTGTGAACTATGGACTATGATGGAGTTCCCGCCGAAGTCATAGAGATTATCGGTACGACAGGCATGCATGGGGAAGCTACTCAAATCAAATGCAGGATTCTCGAGGGCAGCAACAAAGGCCGCATAATCACTAGGAACTGCATGGGCCCCATCAGAATGGGTGACGTGCTCATGCTGCTAGAGACTGCCAGAGAAGCAAAGAAGCTGACCACCAGGTGAAAGAATGGAAGAGAGAAAGTGCTCCTTCTGCAACAAGACCATAGAGTCTGGTTCAGGAAAGATATACGCCAAAAAAGACGGCACTGTTTATTACTTTTGCACGTCAAAATGCGAAAAGAACATGATTAAGCTAGGCAGAGTTCCCAGACGAGTCGAATGGGCACGTAAGGGGTGGTGAGCATGGAAAGGACATTCGTCATGGTCAAGCCAGACGGCGTCCAGCGGGCCCTGATAGGTAAAATCATCCAACGAATAGAAGGAAAGGGCCTAAAAATCATCGCCATGAAAATGAGGGCACTGCCTGTTGCCGTAGCAAAGGAACACTACGCAGAGCACGTAAACAAACCCTTCTTCCAGGACCTGGTAGACTTCATAACCTCCGGACCATCGGTGCCGATGGTAGTCGAGGGAAAAGACGCCATTTCTGAGATGCGCAGAATGAACGGGGCAACCAACCCCACAGAAGCATTGCCGGGGACCATTAGATGCGATTATGGACTGGATCTAGGAAGAAACGTGATACACGGCTCAGATTCGCCAGAATCTGCAGCGCGAGAGATAGCGCTGCATTTCAAAGAGTCCGAAATTATAGAATACGTTCGAATTGACGAGGCTTGGCTTTACGAGTGAAATCGTTTTGTGCCAGACCAAGACGAAAAGAATATAATTGACTAACTTCCTCGAAAAAAAGAGGGGGAGGGGGATCTTAGATGAAACAACGGAAAGGCAAAAAGGCGAATAAAAAATGCGCGCCTGAGTCTGACCTGAGGACGCCAATTGTGTGCGTGATGGGACATGTGGACCACGGTAAAACCACGCTTTTGGATAAAATCAGAGGCACTACTGTAGCCGAAGGGGAAGCAGGTGCCATAACCCAGCACATAGGTGCTACAGAGATCCCCCTTAATGTAATCAGAGAGGTTTGCGGACCTATAGTATCGGACAAATTCAAGATCCCTGGGCTTCTGTTCATTGATACACCAGGGCACCACTCTTTTACTTCGCTCAGAAGCAGAGGTGGATCTCTCGCCGATCTGGCTGTACTGATCGTGGACATAAACGAAGGTTTTCAGCCACAAACCATAGAATCAGTAAACATACTGAAACGTTATAAAACTCCCTTTATAGTAGCGGCGAACAAGACGGATAAAATATCAGGATGGCGGTCGCTAGAGAGGAAACCCATATCCAAGGTTATAGAAGCTCAGAGCGACAGGGTTCGAGCCGAGCTGGACAAACGAACCTACGAACTAATAGGTGAGCTTTACAAATACGGGTTCGACTCCGATCGATACGATCGAATCAAAGATTTTTCCAAGAACGTGGGTGTAGTACCCATCAGTGCAAACACAGGGGAAGGGGTTTCAGATCTTTTAATGGTGCTGGTGGGCCTTGCACAACGATTTTTGACGGACAACCTAAAGGTCAAAGCCGCGGGCCCGGGCACAGGGACCGTCTTAGAAGTCAAAGAAGAGCGAGGTCTAGGGACAACATTAGACGTCATACTCTACGACGGTGAGTTTAAAACTGGTGATACCATAGTGGTGGGGACTCGAGGAGATCCAATCGTCACCAGGATAAGAGCGCTTTTAAAGCCCAGGCCGCTTTCCGAGATGCGAAGCGAAGAGCGATTCTTACCCGTGAAACACGTGACTGCCGCAAGCGGCGTGAAGGTATCGGCACCAAATATAGAGAATGCACTAGCTGGGTCGACCATTCGAGTGATTGGCTCCTCTGAAGACCCCGAAACCATAGCCAAAGAGATCAAATCTGAACTGGAATCTGCAAGGATAGACACTGAAAACATGGGCGTCGTCCTGAAAGCAGATACCATAGGATCCTTAGAAGCTCTTGTTGGCGAACTGGAATCCAAAGAAATTCCCATACATTCCGCCGATGTAGGACCCATAACTCGAAGGGACGTTATCAAAGCTGCAGCCATTGCACTTCAGGAACCATTGTACGCAGTAGTAATAGGGTTCAACGTCAAAATCTTGCCGGACGCTTTGACCGAAGTTCAGAAGAGCGATGTTCCAATATTCCTAAGAGACGTGATTTACAATCTCATCGATGACTACGAAGATTGGGTCGAAGACAAAAAGATGAAAATGGAGCAAGCCAGGCTTCAAGCCATCATAAAACCAGGCATGATCCGTCTGATCCCCGATTGTGTATTCCGACAGAGTAAACCTGCGGTGGTGGGCGTGCAAGTAATCGGGGGAGAAATAGCCAACAACGTCACACTAATGAGGGGGGATGGGGCACTGGTGGGCACCATTAAAGGCATCCAGATCCAAGGAGAAAACATCGGATATGCCGCCAGAGACAAAGAAGTGGCAGTCGCCATTGATGGTCCTACAGTAGGCCGACAAATTCATGAAGGCGATTTGCTGTACGTAAACATACCCGAGAAGCACGCCAAGATTATCGAGGCTGAACTGAAACAAAGGTTCTCCGAAGATGAACTAGAAGCCCTAGAGAATTTTTTGGAAATTAAACGCAAGAAAGATCCATTCTGGGGTCGATAATTTTTTTATACTTACCATTTGACGAACGATCACGCTTAATTATTCCTTAACTTATTAGAGGCTGAGGAGGATTTGATCTTGAAGTTCGCAAGCCATTTGGCGGAAATTGACATTTCTGGAATAAGAAAGAGCTTCGAAGCCGCGGGCCCCGATAACATAAATTTAGGATTGGGGCAACCAGATTTCGACACCCCCGACCACATTAAACAGGCGGCCATAGACGCAATTCAAGAAGGTTTCACAGGCTACACCATGAACTCAGGCCTGGTGGAGCTGAGATCTGCATTGAGCGATAAGTTCGAACGAGACAACGGATTGCAGTACACTCCAGATGAGATTATGGTCACCAGTGGGGCCAGTGAAGCGCTATTTCTAGCCATCGGCGCAGTGGTGAATAAAGGAGACCAGGTATTGATTGGGGACCCAGGCTTCGTTTCCTATAATGCTTTGACCAAAATTGCGGGTGGAAAACCGGTGAGCGTTCCTTTGAACGACAACTTAGCGCTGTCTCCAGAGGCAGTGTCCAAGCGCATAACCAACAAAACAAAAGCCCTGGTGGTCAACTCGCCTAACAACCCCACGGGCTCTGTACAAACTGCCGAAGAGATCCACGCACTGGCCGATCTGGCAGAAGACCACGATTTCGCCCTAATCTCAGACGAGGTCTACGAACATTTCGTTTACGAGGGGACGCACGTTAGCCCTGCTCTTTACTCCGACAACGTAATCACCATTAACGCAGTTTCCAAAACCTATGCCATGACCGGATGGCGTTTAGGATACGTAGCGGTCCGAGGAAAAGCCTTGGAAAACATGCTCAAAATTCATCAATACATACAAGCCTGTGCTGCATCCATATCCCAAAAAGCGGCTTTAGCGGCGGTTAGCGGCCCCCAAGATTGTGTATTTCAGATGAAAAATGAATTCAAAAAACGACGAGACATACTGCTTAAAGGACTTCAAGAGATGGGCGTAGAGACGATCAAACCACAGGGTGCCTTTTACATATTTCCCAGTGTAGGCGATGGAAACCACATGGCCAACGAATTGCTTAAAGCAGGAGTCATTACCGTCCCAGGATCTGCCTTTGGAGACTGCGCTAAGGGTAACATCAGGATATCTTACGCAGCTTCTATGGAAAGCATAAAGCAGGCGCTTGAAAGGATGAAAGATATTCTTTAAATAGAAGCTGCGTCATTCGTCGATGGGTTGATCAGATGAAAGAACAGGTGGAGACGAGAGAACTTAGAGAAGGAAGGTATGTGATCATCGACGGCGAGCCTTGTGTCATTAAGAGCATTGCCAAATCCAAGCCAGGTAAGCACGGGGCGGCAAAGGCCAGGGTTGATGCCATCGGCATTTTCGATAATCAGAAGAGATCCATCGTTCAGCCGGTCACCGCCAAGGTTTACGTACCCATCGTGGAACGAAAGTCAGGACAAGTACTAACCATAAGTGACGATTCTGTCCAACTTATGGACATGAGCGACTACAGCACCCTAGACGTTCCCATGACAGCAGAAGATAGGGAAAAGCTAGAAGAAGGGAAAGAAGTTCCCTATTTGCTGGTGATGAGCAAAACCAAACTAGACATACGTTAACGTGATGTTTTCGACATCTGCTTTTGCCGACGCCAATTCCTCCTTCGAAGAGGCAGAATTCGTTTTGGTAGGTGCACCTTTTGATGCAACCACGTCTTTTCGAGGAGGAACCAGAGAGGGGCCTGATGCCATAAGGCACGCCTCTTATAACTTCGAAACGTACGAAGACCGATACGAGATCGATCTCCAGGATCTGAAGATATCCGACTTGGGGAACCTGGAGCTGGGGTCTGACCCCCGTTACTCTTGGGAGACCATCAGGGAGAGCTTTGCCTTTGTTCCAATCGACGCCACCCCCATTTTCCTAGGGGGCGAACATTCGATAACGCCACCCATAGTGAAGGAGATGGCACGCCGTCGGGATATGGGGGTTATAGTCCTAGATGCTCATTTGGACTTGCGGGAACAATATGGTGGCACCAAACTGAGCCATGCCTGTGCAAGTCGCAGGATTCTGGAAATACCTGAAATAAAGAGCAGATATGCTTCCATAGGGATTAGAAGCGGCTCTAGGGAAGAGTACGTCTATGCCAAAAAGCAGAAGATCTGCTACCACACAAGCGAAGAGGTCAGAGAGCGAGGCATGGATTCGGTGCTGAAAAAGGCTCTGGAAGAAGTGAATTGCGACAACGTCTATTTGTCAATCGACTTCGACTGCCTGGACCCCGTATACGCGCCAGGGGTGGGGAACCCAGAACCCTTTGGGTTGACATCTTACGATGTTAGGAAAGCCATAGAGGTTTTGGCATCAAAAACCGTGGGCTTAGACGTAAACGAGATCGCGCCTCAGTATGATGGAGGCCAAACCGCTTTACTGGGAGCAAAGTTGATACGCGAGTTCATGGCCGCCAAGGCATTGAATTTGTGAACGTATATAGTCGAGAACCAATTAGATAGAACCTAATTGGTTCTCGCCAGAATAGTGTTTAGCGATACGAATAGGTCAAATCTCTAACTCTTGCGAGTTCGAGATTTGTCCGAAAAGTATCGTTAAACACTATAATCAGCTAGACCAAATATCCACATTTTAGGATAGGATTTATTTATCGTGATATACAAACGCCCATCTAGAGAGAGTTGGGGGTTTTCAAACGACGAACAAATTCTGTATTATATTGCTCATTCTGTTGGCAACAAGTCTAACTGCAGAGGCCAAAACTTTAGTTGTAGAACCAGGTGACGGCGGAGATTTCAGAATCATACGCAGCGCAGTAGCAAACGCCAATCCAGGTGACGAAATACTAATCAAACCTGGTACCTACCGTGAGACGGTAACAATCGATCAGAGCCTTTCCATAAGGGGAACTCTCGGTTTGGTGACCGTAAAAAGCGGAAAAGGACCCGTATTCCAGGTCGACGCCCCTGGCTGTATAATATCTGGTTTAGTCATCGAAGGATATGACGAAAATATCGGAATTGCTCTAAATTCAGAGGGAAATATCATAGAAGAGTGTGCTTTAAGGGATTGTTCGATTGGAATTTCATCAAATTATTCAGACAATCAAATGGTAAATTCACAGATAGATAACTGCGGCACGGGAATACGAGTTCTGGAATCGGGAAACAACGTCATCTACAATGACCAAATAAACTCTGAAATTGGGGTCGAACTATCACGATCTTGGGGGTGCCAGATATACGACACCACCTTTCAAGGAGGGATCGGTGCAAATTTCGTGAATTCTAATGGAAATTCCATTAAAAGCTGTAGTTTCTCATCTGCCTCCGGCGCAAAGATTCAAGGAGGCGGAGACAATCTGCTGGAGCTCAACGAATTCAATTGTCGAGATGTTGGAATCGACCTGGAAAGCTCAATAGAGAATCATCTTCACCAAAACATACTTTATAAGGGACAAATAGCTGGGGTGAGCTTATTACGATCTGATGGTAATTGGATCGCGAATAATGAACTGGCCAATAGCTACGTGGGCCTGAATGTGAAGGAAAGCAAAATTAATCAAATATCCAGCAATATGGTAACGGCATGCAAGGTGGGGATAAGGTTGGAGAAGGGGATCGATAATCAACTTCATAAAAACCAACTCCATGAAAACGAGATAGCGGGATTATATCTGGAAGGATCAAACGATAACGACCTAAACAATAATTCCCTTCAAGACAACGGAAACGGTCTGCTCTTGAAAGCTGCGTCCACCGAAAACCTAATCCAAGACAATTTGGCCCACCAAAATGAATACGGCATATCGCTTTTAGGATCGGGTAGTAACATATTGCAAGGAAACAGGATGGAAGAGAACCGCTACAACTTACGAGTTGAAGACGGAAAGTCAGAAGATGACGATAAACCCTTCCGCCAAAAAATTGACGTTACAAATACCGTTGATGGAAAACCAATATATTATCTAGTTGATCAAAGAAATTTAAAGATAAGCGGAAACTGTAGTTTTCTAGCACTAATAGGTTGCCAAAATGTAAGTGCAAATGATCTAATTCTGTCAAATTGCAGCACAGGAGCGCTCCTGGTGAACTCCAGCCAATGCGCCCTTCGTAATTGCACAGCGAAAGGTGACGAAAAAGGCATATCGCTCATTAGAACCAACGGCTGCAAAATCGATGATAATAGTGCGCAGAACTGCACGGTAGGATTCGATTGTCTACAATCTCAAAAAGATTCCCTGATTGGAAATCGTGCTGAATGGTGTGAAGAATACGGATTCGAACTGACAAACACCACAGGAGTTGTCCTCAAGGATAATTTGGCAGCGAAAAACAAGGTCGGTATATATGTTCTAGACTCCACCACTTGTCAGATTCTCAACGCTCAAATTCGGACTTGTATGGAAGAGGGATTAAGACTTATCCGCTCACCAATATGCATTCTAAGCGATAACCAAATAGAAGAAAATGAAAAGGGAATCTCTATTTTGGGGTCGGATGGTTGCATTGTTACGAGAAACAACCTGAGATCAAACCGAGGGGCGGGCTTGACCTTGGATCATCTATCAGGTTGCACGGTAGTTGGAAATTCTGCACTGAAAAACCGAGACGGAACGTCCCTCCAATCAGTATCCAAAGTGAAGCTAGAAAGAAACAACATCAGTTTCAACAGTCACTACGGTGTAAGGATGAGTTATTCCTCTGATTGTAAAGTAGTCGATAACCAATTCGAAGACAACGAAATAGGTGGAGTCAGCCTGACAGACTCCAACGATAATTACGTTTACCACAATTGCTTCATAGACAACGGTAACGAAATGATGCCCCAAAATGCCGTGGATAATGGTCGAAACTTTTGGGACAAAGGGCCTTCTGTGGGCGGAAACTATTGGAGTGATCACCAGGTTGGCGGCAATCCCAGCAATGTGCATAAGAGCATACCATCAAACGGCGTAGACAGATATCCATTCCAGGATCTCAATGGATGGAGTTCAAAATGAAAAAAATACAAATGGATTATCTAGATTTACAATTGATTCGAGCCATGCAAGAAGGAATAGAACTGGTCCCCCAACCTTATCGATCCCTGGGCGAAGAACTGAAAATCTCAGAAGATGAGGTCATTGAGAGGATCAAAGTTCTAGTTGACAGGGGGCTTATTAGGAGGTTTGCTGCCACCATTGGACACCGAGCTTTAGGCATCGTGGCCAACGCCATGATAGTTTGGAATGTACCCCCAGAAAACATAAACCAAGTGGGCAGAGTCATGGCTTCGTTTGATGAGGTAACGCATTGCTATGAAAGGCCCCTTCACCCCGACTGGCCCTACAACCTCTACACCATGGTCCATTCCCACAGCAAAGAACGATGCAAAGATATTTCCAAAAATATATCCCAAAGAACTGGTATCAAGGATTACCAGATCATATTCAGCGAGAAAGAATTTAAGAAAACGGGGGCCAAGATCTGAAATCGCTCTTTCCCCTCTATTTAGACCTCGCCCACAGAAAGGTGGTGATATTTGGAGGGGGGGGCGTAGGAGAACGTAAAGCAAATCTGTTTTACCCGTATGCTGAAGTGAAGGTGGCGAGCAGAGAATTTTCCCCTGCACTTATGGAAATGGGGAATCGGGGCTATTTAGAACTGATAAAAGCAGACTTACCTGACCAGGCAAAAGAAGTTTTACATGGGTCCTTTTTAGCCATCCCTGCAACCAATGATCATCAACTGAACCTGCACTTAGAAAAGACGGCCAAAAATATGGGGATAATGGTGAACAACGTTAACGGCGTAGGTGACGTAGTGGTCCCCTCCATAGTCAGAAAAGACCCGGTGACAATTGCCATATCGACCCAAGGAAAAAGTCCCGCTCTTTCTAAATACCTGAGGAAAAAACTGGAACGGGACCTAAACCAAAAATACGGAGACATGGCCAGATTACTGGGGGAGATTAGACCCATACTGAAAGAGGCGATCCCTGATCAAAAAGAGAGAAAGAGGATCTTGTGGGAGATCATTTCCGATCAGGACGTGTGGAATCTTCTGGATCAATCGTATGAAAAAGCCTATAAAAGAGCCAAAGGACACCTAAACATTAGATGAGTGAAATAGCCTCAATGCTGATGACCCACCGTAAGGCCTCCATAGAAGAGATGGAACAAGCCTGGCATGGCGACGTGGAAACTATGCTCAAATGGATTCATTCTCATGAGCAGGTAGAGGAGTGTGCCTTGCTTCAGACCTGCAATCGAAGAGAAATCTATGTGGTATCACCACGGGGAGAAAAAATTCTCTTCGAGCTTGCCAAGAAGGCTCGAATATCTTCACGCATAATCGATTTTCACGATCAAGAAGAATCATTTCATCATTTGTTGAGGCTGGCATCAGGTTTGGAGTCCATGATCATCGGCGAAGACCAGATTTTGGGCCAAATGAAAAATCTGTACACCATCGCCAAAGATGCAGGAACAACCGGATGGATGCTGGATACCGCTTTCAAGAAGGCCATTCAAACAGGAAAACGAGTACGCAGAGAAACTCGAATCAATGAGAGGTCAATTTCGGTAGGATCTGCAGCAGTTGAACTTGCAGAGGAAATCCTGGGTGGCCTAGAGGGGACTTCCATTTTGGTCATAGGTGCTGGAGACACTGGCGAACTAATCTGCAAAGCCCTAATGACCAGAGAGGTAAGCAATCTGTATGTTACCAACCGCACATTCAGCACCGCACTCTGCCTGGCGGCCAATCTAAATGGAAAAGCAATTCCTTTCGATCAAATGAAGGACTATCTGGAGATCTCCGACGTGGTCATCAGCGCCACTTCGGCACCACACTACATATTGATAGCCAGCGATTTGAGAGAGGTAATAGAGAAGAGAAAACATAAAAAATTGCTGATAATAGATATCGCCAATCCCAGAGACGTGGACGAGTCCGTAGGAAAACTGGATGGTGTAGAGCTACGGAACATCGACGATCTCAAGGGGATTAGCACAGATCACATGAAAATGAGAATGGCTGAGATGGAGAAGGCTGAGGCAATCATCGAAGAGGAACTCAATCTCCTTCGAGCTAAATACAAAAGGAAAGAAGCTGAGGCGCTGCTGGCCAAGCTATACTCCCAGGCAGAGGAAATAAAGGAACAAGAGTGTCAACGGGCCATGAACAAGCTTGGATCCCGCCATACGTTGGGTGATATGGAACAAAAGGTGTTGATGGACATGAGTCATGCCATCGTTAACAAAATATTCGCAGAGCCCACCAAAGTTTTGAGGAAGGCGGCGGAAAGTGGTGATACGAATTTCGTTAGATATGTAGCTGAGCTGTTTGGACAGGAGAATGACGATGAGAAGGATGCGACGGCTTCGTAAGAGCGGTTTGAGAGATTTGATATCAGAGACCAGGGTCACCGCTAAAGACCTAATTCAACCCTTGTTTGTGGACGAAAGGCTAAAAGAACCAGTGCCCATAGGTTCAATGCCCGGCCAATACAGGCACAGCACTGAGAGCTTGGTCAGAGAAGCAGAACTGCTGGAAGACTTGGGTGTGCCCGCAATCATTTTGTTTGGTTTGCCAAAAAAGAAAGACGAAGTGGGATCGGGCGCTTATGATACACAAGGAATCATTCAAAAGGCCATCACTAGGATTAAGGAAACCTCAAACATAGTAGTCATGGCGGACTTATGCCTTTGTGAATATACCAACCACGGACACTGTGGATTGATCAAAGGCCAAGAGGTTCTCAATGACGAAACTTTGCCTTTGCTAGGACAAACTGCAGTAACCCAGGCCCAAGCAGGAGCAGATGTGGTTGCTCCCAGCGGAATGATGGACCACATGGTAGCGACCATTCGCAGCGCTCTAGACCAAGAAGGCTTTACAGACATTCCAATATTATCTTACGCCGCCAAGTACGCATCCACTTTTTATGGACCGTTTAGGGAAGCTGCAGAGTCCGGTTACTCCTTAGGCGATCGGCGCGGCTATCAGATGGACCCTTCCAATGCCAGAGAGGCCATGTGGGAAGTACAACTGGACATCGAGGAGGGCGCAGATATGATCATGGTAAAACCGGCCCTGCCCTATTTAGACGTCGTGCACATGGTAAAAGACGAGTTCGGAATGCCTACGGCTGCCTATCAGGTGAGCGGGGAATATTGCATGATTATGGCCGCTGCACAAAATGGCTGGTTGGACGGCAAGTCTGCAATGCTTGAAACGCTTACTTCCATAAAGCGAGCCGGTGCTGACATGATCCTTACATACTACGCAAAAGAGTTCGCGAAAATTGAAAAAGAAGATTAGAGATGGTAAAGAGGAATGCGGACACTCGCCATGTCTAAAATTGTGCAGAAAGCTCTTCGAAAAGCGGTCGACAAAAACACCACCCCATCTAGATGATGAAGTTGTGCGGGCTTTAAAGATTGGATATCGCATATTTTGAAGCCCGCACGAAATTGGTGGAGAGCAGAGCAAGCCCAGGATGCTCGCTCTACATACTCCGAGGCCCTCCCAAACATGTTATCATCATGATGGTTTTCAGATCCTTATATTGGACCTGCAAAAAAGATTACATCAACCGCAGATATAAAATTTATCTTCATTCAATAGATGGAGGACGAAAAACTATGATACATACATATTCTATATACATTGCATTAATAAAAAACAAATCATTTGGGTGTTTAGGAGGTGCTCAGCCCCAAACGATTTTATCTATTTGAGTGCAGAATCTCCAGAACATGGACATCCTGGCAGTGGACGTGGGCGCAGGAACGCAAGACATCCTGCTATACAAGGACGATGTACCTCTAGAAAACTCTATCAAAATGGTAATGCCCAGTCAAACGGTCATCGTGGGAAGAAGAATCGGCCGTGCCAGACAACAGAACAAGGACATTTTTCTATCAGGCTTCACCATGGGCGGAGGAGCTTCCGTCAGAGCGATTAGGCGCCATTTGGAGGGAGGACTAAAGGTCTACTCGACCCCCTCCGCCGCCCTGACCATAAGTGACAACTTGAAAAAGGTGGTGGCTATGGGAGTGGAAATTCGTGAGGAGGGACCACGTGGTGCTGTAACAATAGAAACATCTGATCTGGACATTGCAGCACTGAAAAACACGTTTGAACGATTCGAACTTTCAATGCCTAACAATTTGGCGGTTGCCGTTCAAGATCACGGTTATTCACCTGACCGAAGCAACCGTATCGTAAGGTTTGAACATATGACAGATCTCCTAAAATCAGGGGGAACGCTGGAATCGTTCGCCCATTTCAACCCCCCAATCTACCTCAACCGCATGTGCGCAGTCAAGAGATTCCTGGAAGAAGAGGGTTTTAAACCTCTGATCATGGACACAGGTCCCGCTGCACTTCTGGGGGCAACCCAAGATATCAATTACTTAGAGCCCGCGTTAGTTCTTAACTTGGGCAACGGCCACACCATCGGCGCAGTGATGATGAAAGGAAGAATGATTGCACTTTTCGAGCACCATACCTCAGCCATGACTCCTGAAAAACTGAACACGTTGTCTGAAAAATTATGCGAAGGAACACTTACCAACTCCGAAGTGTTCGAAGATGGTGGTCACGGTGCCCACATTGAGGAAGCGCCAGGAAAAGAAAATATCAGATCGGTAATTGTAACGGGCCCCAATAGGGAGAAAATATTGAAACCCAAATTTCTTCAGGATTTTGGAAAGATTACTCCTGCATCCCCTGGAGGCGATATGATGATCACAGGATGTCTTGGCCTTATCAAAGCCTGGAAGATGGCATAATAGGTGATATTAAATGGTTGAAGAGATTGGAAGAGGCGCGGAGGCCATAATAACTCGCGATGGAGATAGTGTAATTAAATGGAGACGGTCCAAAGGATATCGTCTGCCGGACTTAGATGATCGAATAAGACAAGAGCGAACCATAAGCGAATCGCGAATAATTTCGGAAGCTAGACGGTGTGGGGTGCCAACGCCCATAGTGCTGGACATATCAGAATTCCAGCTTACCATGGAGTACATAGATGGCACGAAATTGAGAGACTTAATCGACCCCCTGCTCGCAAATAAAGTCGGTGAACTTGTAGGAAGGCTCCACAGCTGTGGAATCATTCACGGAGACTTAACCACGTCCAACATGATTCTCAAAAACGACAAAATATATTTCATCGACTTCGGGCTGGCTTATCACGACCAAAGCATCGAAGCTCAAGGAGTAGACATCCACGTATTTTTCCAAATTATAAACAGCTCTGAAGACCTGCCGGATCAACTTATAGAGGCATTCAAAGAGGGATATCAAAATTATTATCCCAGAGCAGAGGAGGTGCTAACAAGGGTAAAGGAGATCGAAGGACGGGGAAGATACCACTAACCAAATCACTAACTTTATGTAGTAAATCATTGTTATACAAAACAACAAAGTGGTTATGTCCAACGTGGTGATTGCAAATGGCAGAAGATGATGTGGTATTCGTCGGCAACAAACCAGTGATGAACTACGTACTAGCTGTAGTTACACAATTTAACAGCGGCACAGAAGAAGTGAGGATAATGGCCAGAGGACGGGCCATATCTAGAGCTGTAGACGTTGCAGAAGTTTCCAGAAGTAGGTTCTTGGGCGACGTGAACGTCAAAGACATCAAGATCTCCACCGAGACGCTGAACACGGATCGAGGAGAGACCAACGTTTCGGCCATCGAGATCATCCTATCGAAGTGAATCCGATCTCTGTTGTCGGGAGCGCTTGGCGTTGACCACCAATTTGGGGGTTATCTCTTCCGGGCGTGGAGAGAACCTCCGATATATCATAGAGGCCACGTGCTCAGGTTATCTGCCTGCCAAGGTAAACATAGTCTTGACAGATCAGGAGGGCGCCGGGGCTCTGAAAATCGCCAAAGAATACGGTGTTGAGGGCCGGTTTATAGATCCTTCTGGCTTATCACGTGAAGAGTATGACAGGACGCTCATAGACCATCTGGACCAAGTAGATATCGATTTGGTGGTCCTAACGGGATACATGAGAATCTTGTCACCGTTTTTTGTTAGTCATTATAAAAACAGGATTACCAATATTCATCCAGCACTTCTTCCTTCATTTAGAGGAATGAATGCCTTTCAACAGGCATTGGATTACGGAGTGAAGTGGACCGGGACCTCAGTCCACTTGGTGGACGAAAACGTGGATCATGGGCCCATTATACACCAAGTCCCAGTAAAAGTCAAAGAGAACGATACTCAGGAGAGCTTGAAGTCCAAGATCCAAAAAGCCGAATATAAGGCCTATCCTAAAGCCTTGAAGATGCTAATAGAGGACAAACCTAAATTGAAAGGCCGGAAATTGACCTTTGAGGTAGATTGATCATGAACAACCTGTGGGCACCCTGGAGGATGGATTACATCTTGAGCGATAAGGAAGAAGGATGCGTCTTCTGCAAAATGATCGGAGAAGAGGACGACGAGGGGAACTTGATTATCCTTCGGGGAAAATATCACTTCATTGTGATGAATGCCTATCCTTACAACAACGGCCATTTGATGGTGGTTCCTTTTAGGCATATCGCGTCGTTGTCCAATTGGGAGACGGAAGAGGTATCCGAGTTTTGGGAGATGGCCGATCTCTGCGTCGAGCTTTTAAAGGAGACCATGAAACCAGAAGGGTTCAATCTGGGCATAAATTTGGGTGAAGCTGGCGGAGCTGGTGTGTTGGGCCACATTCACCTTCAGATTGTGCCTCGCTGGTCTGGAGACACAAACTTCATGACCGTCTTTGCGGAGACCAGAGTGATTCCTGAACACATCCAGGCCACATACGCCAAGTTGAAGGCTACGCTGGATAATTTTAAAATTTGAATATTTTAT
>Ga0272441_10001067_pt1 | contig 58731 bp, 51 predicted proteins | sample SSMProp6N_FD_193582 | JGI IMG/M metagenome (GOLD analysis project Ga0272441, IMG submission 193582) | Marine sediment archaeal communities from Little Sippewissett salt marsh, Falmouth, MA, United States - SSM-Prop-6N | ecosystem: Environmental > Aquatic > Marine > Wetlands > Sediment ...
GGTGGATGATCCGATGATCGAGATCACGCTGACGACGATTGCGGCGTACGGTTCGTTCCTGGCCGCCGAGCACTTTCATTACTCCGGAGTGATTGCAACCGTAACGGCGGGTATGCTTTGCGGAAACTACGGCGCCCGTGTCGGCATGTCGCCATCGACCCGGATCGCCGTGGAGACGTTTTGGGAATACGTCGCCTTCGCTCTCAACTCCATCGTCTTCCTTCTGATCGGCCTGGAAGTGCACTTTCAGGCGTTGCTGGACTCCTGGCAAGTGATCCTGGTCGCCTATCTTGTGGTCACAGGCGGCAGGGCGCTGATCATATTCTTTGCCTCGTCGCTGCTGCGCAGGACGCGGGAACGAATTCCCTGGGCGTGGAGCGTGATCCTGACCTGGGGCGGGTTGCGCGGCGGGTTGCCCATGGTGCTGGTCCTCAGTCTCGCAAAGGATTTCCCGCATCGGGATTTGCTGGTCTCGATGACCTTTGGGGTCGTTATTCTTTCGATCCTTGTCCACGGGTTGTCGATGTCGCCTCTGCTGCGGTGGCTGGGCATTGTGCGCGGGCACGGAGAACGCGCCGCGTACGAGTTGATGCGTGGTAAGCTGCAGGCAGCCCACTCCGCCCTGGAGGAACTCGACCGAATGTCACACGTCCATTTCGCCAATCCCGAGGTGCTCGCAAGTCTCCGCCGCGAATATGAGCAAAAAGTCGAGCGCGGTAGTGCAGCTCTGGATGAGCTGCATCTCGAGAGACAGCAACTTCACGCAGAGGAAGTACAATGGGCACGGCGGCATTTGCTGCTGGTTGAAAAAGGCGTGGTGATCGATGCCTTTCACCGCGGACACTTCAGTCAGACTGTCCAGGAGAAGTTGCTTGCGGATATCGATGCGCAGTTACTGCGTCTCGAATCTTCATAACATATCTTAAATATTCCCAAAATTATTTATTGATCCTTCCTAATACACATTGTATGTTTCATATAAACCAATCAAGGAACATGATACGGTTTTGGATCTTCTTGTTATCTTTTCTAAGCAAATTCGCAAAACGATCACATTACAGTGCCGACTTTACCAATGAACAGCAAGCAACCCTCTGGAAAAATAGAACAAAAATTTAAGAAGTTTGGGGACGATAAAGGAAAGTTACAAAACTTTATTGAAGTCTTTGACAATATCCTGGGTTCGATTCGTGAACCTTTAGTGGTGCTTGATTCAGATTTGAAGGTTGTAAAAGCCAATCATTCCTTCTACCAGACCTTCAACGTCAAGCCTGACGAGACCGAGGGAGTCTTAATATACGATCTTGGCAACCGGCAATGGGACATCCCCAAGCTCAGAGAATTACTGGAAGACATCCTTCCTCAGAATACCATATTCCATGACTTCGAGGTGGAACATCACTTTGAGACCATCGGCCGAAAGATAATGCATCTGAATGCCAGACGGATCTACAGAGAGGTAAACCAAACCCAGCTGATCCTTTTGGCCATCGAGGATGTGACTGAGCGTGAACATTACAAAAGAAATCTTGAGGAGATTGTCAAAAAGCGAACGGCCGAACTTATCCTCGCAAGAACAGTGGCGGAAGAAAGCAAAGATCTGGCTGAAACCGCCCTTCATGAAACGAAGAAGTTAAAAGAACAACTCGAAGCTGAGAGAGCTTATCTTCAGGAAGAAATCAAACTGGAGTACAACCATGAGAACATAATCGGCAAAAGTGATGCCATCAATTACGTGTTTTACAAGGTTGAACAAATTGCCGGCACTGATACAAATGTCCTGATTCTCGGCGAAACCGGAACCGGCAAAGAGCTGGTGGCGCGAGCGATTCAACACTTGAGCCTGCGTAAGGATCGCGCATTGGTTAAAATGAATTGTGCCGCACTGCCTTCAAACCTTATCGAAAGCGAACTCTTCGGCCATGAAAAAGGTGCTTTCACCGGTGCTCATTCGAGGCGGCTGGGGCGATTTGAGATTGCCGACGGCGCTACCCTGTTTTTGGATGAAATCGGCGAACTGCCGTTGGAATTGCAGCCCAAGTTGCTCCAGGTGATACAGACCGGAGAGTTTGAACGCTTGGGCAGCTCTAACACGATAAGAGTCGATGTCCGAATTATTGCCGCTACCAATCGCAACCTGGAAGAGGAAGTCCGCAAGGGCCGATTCCGGGAGGATCTCTGGTACCGGCTGAATATTTTTCCGATCACCATGCCGCCGCTCCGGGGGCGCATAGAAGACATCCCGCTGCTTGTGAATTTTTACGTCCAAAAAATTACCAAGCGGTTGGGCAAGACCATTGACATCATTCCGGCGAGCGCAATGAATGCCATACAAAATTATCACTGGCCGGGAAATGTTCGCGAGTTGGAAAATGTCCTTGAACGGGCGGTGATCAACTCCTCGGGTCCCAAACTGCGCCTGGTAGATGAACTCAAGAAGCCGCTCAAGGATTTAAGTTCAAACCAAAAAACCTTGGAAGCGGTCGAGCGCGACCATATTGTCAAGGTACTTGAACAGAGCAATTGGAAAGTCGGCGGCAAAAACAGTGCGGCTGAAATCCTTGGCCTCAACCGCAGCACCCTGCGCGCCCGGATGCGTAAGCTCAATATCCGCAAACCATAAAGTCTCATCCCAATATCAATCCGATCTTATCATTTTCCGCCCATAACACCAAGGGAACCGGAAATGGGTCATATATGGCAACCGGTCATATATGACCCTTCTGTTTGTGACTTTTAATGACCGCCCTGTAAATGCTTTTTTAACTAATTATTGTTAAATATCAGAATGATGGATGACGTGACACTGAAAGCCGGGAACCTGGCACAAAGATTGAATTTATAAAAGAAAAAAATACTGAATAGCGGCAAAGCCATTCCCCTTAGCCCCTTTAGCCGAATTATAGTTTTTCGACAACGTCTACAAGCCGTGCACAGCGAACGACATGTCATAAGAAGGAGACAAAAAAAGTGAGGATGAGCGTCAAAAGGATTCTCCTTACCCTGCTCAATTTGAGAGCGCGTTTCGGCAGAACCGGCCTGGCAAAAGAGGTCGCCGGCAACGAGCCGCCGTTGCGCTCGGAACTGTTCAGCAGCGACCAGATGAAGCAGCACGGCAAGACGCTGGCAGCCACGCACAAGCTGAGTTTGGGACGCGCTTCGGACCGGCTTCTGACGCGTCTGGCCGAGAATGAAGGTGTCCTGATTGAAGCCCGCAACCTGCTGATGGCGGCAGTTAAGGACAACCGCCGGATTGTGCCGGCCGGGGAATGGCTGCTCGACAACTTCTATCTGATCGAAGAACAGATTCGCATGGCCAGGCGACACTTGCCCAAGGGTTACAGCCGGGAACTGCCGCGCTTGCTGAACGGCTCATCGGCCGGCGTCCCACGCGTGTACGACATTGCGCTGGAGATTGTCTCGCACGGCGATGGGCGGGCGGATCCGGAAAGTCTCAGCAGTTTCGTGGCCGCCTACCAAACGGTGACCATCCTTAAGCTTGGCGAATTATGGGCCGTCCCGATCATGCTGCGCCTGGCCCTGATCGAGAATCTGCGCCGCGTTGGAACCCGGATTATTGCCGACCGGACCGACCGCAGCCGCGCCGAATACTGGGTTGACCAGATGACGGAGATAGCAGAGAAAGACCCGAAGAGCCTGATTCTCGTGATTGCCGATATGGCCCGGTCGGACCCGCTGCTGGTAAGTTCATTTGTAGCGGAATTTTCGCGGCGGTTGCAGGGACAAGGCCCTGCCCTGGCCTTGCCGCTCACCTGGATTGAACAGCGACTGTCCGAGTCCGGCCTGACCATCGATCAGTTGGTGCGCTCGGAGAACCAGACACAGGCTGCTGACCAGGTCTCGATGAGCAACAGCATCGGCAGCCTCCGTTTCCTGGGCGCGATGGACTGGCGCGAGTTCGTCGAGACGATGAGCATTGTCGAGCAGACCCTGTATGAGGATCCTGGCAACATCTACGGCAAGATGGATTTTACCACCCGCGATCGCTACCGCCACGTCGTGGAGAAGACAGCGAAGGGCAGTCCGCACTCCGAGAGCGAGGTGGCGCGCAAAGCAATCCAACTGGCGCATGCGGCCGCTGCCCGGAAAGGCGGCGACGACCGTACGGCGCACGTCGGGTTCTACCTGATCGACAAAGGATTGGCGCAGCTCGAACGAATGGCGGAGATGCGCCGATCTCCCCTTGAGGCTCTTCGGCGATTAAGCCGTCAGTTCCCTTTGCTCTTCTATCTGGGAATAATAACGCTGATGACGGCTATTTTCACCGGGAGTTTGTTGGCGAAGATGCACACCATGGGGTACCAGATTGGGCTGATCGTGCTGATAGGTCTCCCCTTGCTGCTGGGCGCAAGTCATCTGGCCGTGGCGCTGGTGAATTGGCTGACGACATTACTGGCGACGCCGCGCTTGCTGCCGCGAATTGACTTTTCCGAAGGAATTCCTTCGGAATCGCGCGCCCTTGCCGTCATCCCGACGATGCTCACGAGCACGCAAGACATTGAGGATCTGGTCGAGGCGCTGGAAGTTCGATTTCTGGCCAATCGAGAGGAACACCTTCACTTCGGTCTGCTGACGGATTTCCGGGACGCGCCTGAGGAAACGCTTCCGGAGGACGAACCTTTGTTGCAGCTGGCCCAAATGAGAATTCGAGAGTTGAACGAAAAGTACCACGGCCCAAAAGCCGACACGTTCTTTCTTTTTCATCGCCCGCGCCGCTGGAATCCGCAGGACCGGATCTGGATGGGGTACGAGCGCAAGCGCGGCAAGCTTGCGGATTTGAATGGGCTTCTGCGCGGCGGATCAAGTGATCGGTTCTCCCTCATCGTTGGGAATATTGCCGTGTTATCGAACGTGAAGTATGTGATCACCCTGGACACGGATACGCAGCTTCCCCGCGATTCGGCATGGCAGTTTGTGGGAGCCATGGCGCACCCGCTGAATCGGCCGCGGTACGACGAAGACAGGCAACGGATCGATGAGGGGTACGGCATCCTTCAGCCCCGGGTGGCCGTGAGCCTGCCGGGAATGAAACGGTCGCGATACGCGCGATTGTGCGGGAGTGAGCCAGGCATCGACCCGTATACCCGGGTTGTCTCCGATGTCTACCAGGATCTTTTCGGTGAAGGCTCATTCATCGGCAAAGGGATCTATGATGTAGATGCGTTCGAGCGGGTCCTCAAGGGACGCTTTCCCGAGAACCGGATCCTCAGCCATGACCTTCTGGAGGGATGCTACGCGCGGGCGGGGCTGCTCAGCGATGTGTTGTTGTACGAGGAATATCCATCCCGCTACAGCGCGGACGTAAGCCGTCGGCACCGCTGGATTCGCGGGGACTGGCAAATTGCCCGCTGGCTGCTGCCGGGCGTTCCCGACCTCGAGGGAAACCGCCGGAAGAATCCGCTATCCGGGGTGTCCCGCTGGAAGATTTTCGACAATCTTCGTCGGAGCCTCGTACCGGCGGCGTTGACCTTGTTGTTTCTCCTTGGCTGGGCCGTCTTGTCCCCGCCCTGGCTATGGACCCTTGCCGTCGTCGGAACCATCCTGATCCCCCCCGGTATGGCCTCATTTCTGGATCTGTTTCAGAAACCGGGCGACGTGCGGATGGGGCAGCATCTTGCGGTCATGGTGCGCTCGGCCGGCAGGCACTCCGCTCAGGCGGCTTTTACGCTCACCTGTCTCCCCTATGAAGCCTTCTTCAGTCTGGATGCGATTTTGCGCACGGTCTGGCGAATGTGGGTCACCCACAAACGACTTCTGGTGTGGAACCTGCCGAACGTGGATAACCAAAGCCGCACAGACCTCGCCGCCTCCTGGCGGACAATGTGGTTTGCCCCCACCCTGGCCGCTGCGGCGGGGATTTATCTGACCATTGCGAGGCCGGCCGCACTCGCCGTGGCGGGACCCATCCTGGGCCTCTGGTTTGCCTCTCCTGCCATCGCCTGGTGGATCAGTCGGCCGCGCGCGCGCCGGCGAAAAAGGCTAACCGCGGATCAGACCCTCTTTCTGCGGAAGCTTTCCCGGAAAACCTGGGCGTTCTTCGAGACCTTCGTCGGCCCTGAAGACAATTGGCTGCCGCCGGATAATTATCAAGAGCCTCCTGTTGCCGCGGCCGCGCATCGCACGTCGCCGACCAACATGGGACTTGCGCTGCTGGCGAATTTGTCCGCCTACGACTTCGGCTATGTTTCGGCCGGACAGCTCATAGAGCGCACGGGGAATGCGTTCCTCGCGATGCAAAAATTGGAACGCCACCAAGGCCACTTCTTCAACTGGTATGACACCCAGTCTCTGAAACCACTGCCACCGGCCTATATTTCGACGGTGGACAGCGGGAACCTCGCGGGCCATCTTCTGACCTTGCGGCCGGGTCTGCTCGCCCTTCCCGATCGCCGAATCCTGACAGCGCAATGGTTAGACGGACTCGGCGACACCCTGCGGATTCTCGTGGACGCTGCGGGAAAAGCCGCTCCCATCCAGCTCGATCAACTCCAGAAGGAGCTGGCGTCGGCATCCGTTTCCCGACCAATAACGCTCGCAGCGGCACGGCTGTACCTTGGCCGGCTGGCGACATCAGCAGTCGAGGTGGTGGGCAGTTTTGACGTGGATCCCGCAAGCCAGGCAAGCGGGTGGGCCAGCGCCTTCGCCCGGCAATGCCAGGACGCCCTCGATGAGTTGACGTTTCTCACACCGTGGACCTTGCTGCCACCGACTTCTCCGGACAAACGAAACGACTTTGGTGGCCTCGATGAGATCCCCACACTGAACGAACTGGCCGGATTTGAAGGGGAGTGGCTGCCGGCCATTGAGGATCGCCTCAGCTCGGAGGCAACCCCCGAGGGAAAAAAGCGTTTGAGTGAGCTTCGCCGGCTCATCACCCAAGCAAGCCGTCGCGCCAGAGAAAGGATTGCGGCCATCGAACGCCTCGCGCGGCAATCCGGCGAACTGGCCGATATGGCGTATGACTTCCTTTACGACAAGGCGCGTCATCTGCTGGCGCTCGGCTACGACGTCGCGGAGCGACGCCGGGACCCGAGTTACTACGATCTTCTGGCTTCTGAAGCGAGGCTTTCCAGTTTCGTAGCGATTGCGCAGGGACAACTACCGCAGGAGAGCTGGTTCGCCCTGGGTCGTCTGCTCACTATAGTCGGTGGAGAGCCGATCCTGCTTTCGTGGAGCGGTTCGATGTTCGAATACCTGATGCCGCTCCTGGTGATGCCGGCGTACGAAGACACGCTGCTCGACCAGACCTATAAGGCGGCTGTGGCCAGGCAGGTCGAGTATGGAAAAAAGCGCGCCGTGCCGTGGGGCATTTCGGAATGTGGTTACAATGCCATTGATGTACATCTCAACTATCAATACCGCGCTTTCGGTGTCCCGGGCCTGGGGCTCAAACGCGGGCTCGCCGAGGACCTGGTGATTGCGCCCTATGCCTCGGCGCTGGCGCTGATGGTGGCGCCCGGGGAGGCGTGTCAGAACCTCGAGCGGCTTGCTGCCGAAGGCTTTGAAACCCGGTATGGCTTCTACGAAGCGATCGACTACACTCCCTCGCGCCTGCCGCCTGGCCAAACGAGCGCCGTGGTTCGCTCCTTCATGGCCCATCACCAGGGCATGAGTCTCCTGTCTTTGGCCCATCTGCTCCTGGACCGCCCGATGCAGAAGCGCTTCGAGTCGGATCCCTTGTTCCAGGCGACCATGCTGTTGCTCCAGGAGCGAATCCCCAAGGCGACGGCGTTCTATGCGCATACCACCGAACTCTCCGAGCACCATATGGCTTCCGGCGCTCTGGAGACGCCGATACGCGTTTTCAGCAGTCCCGACACGCCGAACCCGGAAGTGCAGTTGCTCTCGAACGGCAGATACCACGTGATGATCACCAATGCCGGCGGCGGTTACAGTCGCTGGAAGGACCTGGCCATCACCCGTTGGCGCGAAGACCGCACCTGTGACAACTGGGGCACGTTCTGTTACATCCGCGACGTGACCAGCAGGGAGTTCTGGTCGACCGCATATCAGCCGACGCTCAAACGATCGAAGCATTTTGAGGCCATTTTCTCGGAAGGGCGAGCCGAGTTTCGCGGCCGCAACCACGACTATGACACCCATACCGAGATCGCTGTTTCGCCCGAGGATGACATCGAACTGCGGCGTGTCCGCATCACCAACCGCGCACGGACGCGCCGCGCGATCGATGTAACCAGTTATGCGGAAGTGGTTCTGGCACCGCAAGCCGCGGACGCACTGCATCCGGTGTTCAGCAATCTTTTTGTGCAAACCGAGATCATCCGCCGGCAGCGAGCGATCCTCTGCACGCGCCGGCCCCGATCCCAGGGCGAGCAGTCGCCCTGGATGCTGCACCTGATGGCTGTGCATGGGGCAGATATCGGAGAAGTCTCCTATGAGACCGATCGCATGCAATTTATCGGCCGCGGTAATACCGTCGCCGATCCACAGGCGATGAGCGGGGCTGAGGGCTTTTTTACGGGGGCGCTCTCGGGCAGCGAGGGCTCCGTGCTCGATCCGATTGTCGCCATACGCTACCGGATAACGCTGGATCCCGAAGAATCGGCAACAATAAACATGGTCTCCGGCATCGGTGAAACCCGCGATGCCGCCTTACGCCTGGTGGAAAAATACCAGGACCGGCGTCTCGCGGATCGCGTCTTTGATCTGGCATGGACGCATGGCCAGGTGCTTCTGCGCCAGTTCAATGCCTCCGAGGCCGATGCGCAACTCTATGGGAGCCTTGCCAGCTCGATCATCTACGCCAATGCTTCGCTGCGAGCCGACCCGAGCGTCCTCATCAAGAACCACCGGGGGCAATCCGGTCTATGGGGATACGCCATATCCGGCGATCTGCCGATTGTGCTGCTGCAGATTGAATATCCGGCCAATATCGACCTGGTGCGCCAACTCGTAAAGGCCCACGCCTACTGGCGTCTAAAAGGACTGGCGGTGGACCTGGTGATCTGGAACGAAGATCACGCCGGATACCGACAACTCCTCCACGACCAGATCATGGGGCTCATCGCCGCCGGCACCGAAGCCAAAGTCATCGATCGGCCGGGCGGCATTTTCTTAAGACCTGGCGACCAGATATCGGAGGAGGACCGCATCCTGATCCAAGCGGTCGCGTGCGCCATCATCACCGACAGCCGGGGGGGCTTGGCAGACCAGATCAACCGGCGCAGTCTGGTGGAAGCTGCAATGCCGCTCCTTTCGCCGACCCGAACCCACCGCTCCGAACCCCTGGCAGTGGCCGCATTGCCTCGCCACGATCTGATGTTCTACAACGGGCTGGGCGGATTCACCCCGGATGGGCGTGAGTATGTCATTACCACCGCACACAGGCAGGTGACGCCGGCGCCGTGGGTGAATGTGCTGGCCAACCCGCACTTCGGCACCGTCATTTCAGAAAGCGGCCTTGCCTATACCTGGAGCGAGAATGCCCACGAGTTCCGTCTCACTCCCTGGGGGAACGATCCCGTCGGTGATTCGAGCGGAGAGGCGTTCTACCTCCGTGATGAAGAGCGCGGCCACTTCTGGTCCCCGACGCCGCTGCCCAGCCGCGGAGCGATGCCTTACGTCACCCGGCACGGCTTTGGCTACAGCGTTTTCGAGCACACCGAACGCGGCATCCGCTCAGAGTTGAAGGTTTACGTGGCCCTGGATGCACCGATCAAGTTCATGGTACTCAAAGTGCGAAACGAGTCGAAACGATCACGTCGACTCTCCGCTACCGGATACGTGGAATGGGTCCTTGGCGACCTGAGACCGAAATCGAGCCTGCACGTTATCACCAAAATTGACCCGAATAGCGGCGCACTGTTTGCGTGGAACCCTTATAACACGGAGTTCCGCGACCGGATGGCGTTTTTCGACGTGGACGATACGACTCGCACCGTAACCGGCAATCGGACTGAATTCCTGGGACGCAACGGTACGCTGAAAAGTCCAGCTGCGATGAAGCGAACGCGCCTTTCCGGCAAGGTGGGGGCCGCTCTGGATCCCTGTGCCGCGATCCAGGTGGTCTTCGATCTATCTGACGGGCAAGAGCGAGAGATCATCTTCAGGCTCGGCGTCGGGCGCGATGCCGGTGACGCTGGGAATCTGGTCAATCGCTTTCGAGGATCAACTGCCGCGCGTGGCGCACTCGAAGCGGTATGGCAGCACTGGGCGCATACTTTCGACGCGCTGCACGTGGAAACACCCGACCAATCCCTCAACGTGCTGGCCAATGGCTGGCTCTTGTACCAGACCCTGGCGTGCCGCCTTTGGGCGCGCAGCGCAACTTACCAGTCGGGGGGCGCCTTCGGGTTTCGCGATCAGTTGCAGGACGTGATGGCGCTCATCCACGCCAGGCCACATCTCGTGCGCGAGCACTTGCTCCTGTGCGCGGCCCGCCAATTTCTGGAAGGAGATGTGCAGCATTGGTGGCATCCTCCAACGGGTCGGGGTGTGCGCACTCACTGTTCGGACGATTACCTCTGGCTGCCGCTCACAACGTGCCGCTATGTCCTCGCCACCGGTGACACCGGCGTGTTGGATGAACCCATCCACTTCCTCCAGGGCCGCCCGGTAAACGCGGATGAAGATTCTTATTACGATCTGCCCGAGCGCTCTGGAGAGGCGGCGAGTCTTTACGAACACTGTGTCCGGGCCATCCTGAACGGCCTCAAGTTCGGTGAGCACGGCCTGCCGCTTATCGGCTCCGGCGACTGGAACGACGGCCTGAACCTGGTAGGCGAACACAGCAAAGGCGAAAGCGTCTGGTTGGGATTTTTCCTATATGAAGTGCTCATGCGCTTCGCTGAGGTCGCCGGCGCACGCGGCGACATCGCTTTCGTTGAACGCTGCCATAGGGAGGCGGCCGAACTGCGTCACAATATCGAGGAGCATGGCTGGGACGGCGGGTGGTACCGCCGTGCCTATTTCGACGACGGCTCGCCGCTGGGATCGTCAGATAACCCCGAATGCCAGATTGATTCGATTGCGCAGAGCTGGTCTGTTCTTTCGGGTGCGGGGGATCATGAGCGTTCGCGCAAGGCCATGGAGGCCGTGGATGAGCGACTCGTTCGCCGCGAGCATGGCCTGATCCAGCTTCTGGATCCACCTTTCGACAAGTCGCCGCTGAATCCCGGCTATATAAAAGGGTACGTCCCCGGCGTGAGAGAAAACGGCGGGCAGTATACGCATGCGGCCATCTGGGCAGCAATGGCCTTTGCTCGCTTGGGGGACAACCGGCGCGCATGGGAACTCTTTAATATGATCAACCCGGTGAACCATGCCAAATCGACCGAGGAGACGGCTGCCTACAAAGTGGAACCGTACGTCGTTGCCGCCGACGTCTATGCGGTACCACCGCACACCGGTCGCGGCGGCTGGACATGGTACACGGGCTCGGCCGCCTGGATGTACCGGCTGATCGTGGAATCACTTCTGGGTCTCAGACTTGAAGTGGATAAACTGCGTTTTGTGCCGTGCCTCCCTGCGGATTGGAAGGGGTTCAAGATGCACTACCGCTATCGGGAGACCGTCTACCACATCGAGGTCCTGCAAACGCGTGAAGAAAAGGGGGGTGCAAGTGTGACCGTTGATGGAGTCTTGCGACCCGACCAGGCGATTCCCCTTATTGACGACCGGAAGGAACACTCGGTCGAGGTGAGAATACCCGGCTCGCGGACAGTCCTCCTGTAACGCCCACTTAGCCGCGGCAGCGCGCCAGGGCCGCGGCGCAAGATCCAACACAGGCGGACCAATCCAAGGCCGTGGCGAAGATTGCGTATCGCAAAACGATCGCACAACTAAAAGCTATGTGTACATAATCGTCGAATAATCTGAAAGGCCGGTATTGCCGGGAGGTGGCCGCAATGATCGTCGTTAAAATTGTAATGAACGTGTTTCCGGAAAAACAGAAGGAGTTGGTGCAAACGCTTCTCTCGATGATTGGGCCAATGGAAAAGGAGGCAGGCTGTCTGAGCTATGCCCTCTCTTGTGATATCGAAGACAAAAAACTTCTGAACCTTTTCGAGGAGTGGCACACACGAAAAGATTTAGATCATCATTTCAGGTCCGAATTGTTCGGCGTTTTACTGGGGACAAGGAGCCTTTTATCCAAACCGCATGGAATTCATATTTACACCATCGGGCAATTGGAAGGTATGGAAGCCGTTCTTACCGCCCGAAGGAAAGAACTCCATCGCGACACGTGGGGTAAGGCGAATTGAAAGAATGCGCCGGCCGAGAATGGGTATTTCAGAAAGGAAAGGTGCTCTATGGTAACGCATCCGGATGCAAGACGAAAAGGCGTTCTGGAACAAATCGCCCGCCGGGCAATGCAGGCTTGCGGCTTTCTGGCCGATTTCTCAACGGACGTCCTCAGAGAACTGGAGGCGGTGCAGCAAATAGATCGTGTGGCGAAATCTCCCGGGATAGACCTGCGCCACCCGCTCTGGGTATCTATTGACAACGATGATTCCCTGGACCTGGACCAATTGACGGTGGCGGAGGTCCTGACGGATACACAGGTGAATCGGAGAGCGGTTTGACGCCATCTGCACGGGCGCGGCCGACAAATAGTATTTCTACCACTAACATTTTTTGCTTGTGCACAAGGTCCTAATGGCCCTATGGGGAACTGGGGCCATATGATGGGATACGGTTATGGTGGAGGATTTATGTGGCTAATAGTCCTGGTTTTAGTCGGTGTTGCTGTTTATTTCCTGCTCCAGGTTTCAAAATCAAAAGGCCCCGATAGTCAAATAACTGAACAGCCTTTAGATATTTTGAAGAAGCGTTATGCAAAAGGTGAAATTGACAAGGAAGAATTTGACCGGAAGAAAAAAGACCTGGAATCATAATATTTCAAAAATGCCAAATATAAGTGTCTCAAAAGGAACAGTCGTGCGCAAATTGCTTGCAATCCCCAAGCGAGATCAGTCGCAAAGGGAAGAAATCTCGAACAGCATCAGCCACGGGGTTGGGCTGGTTGCCGCACTCTTCGGAACGCCATTTCTCATCATGCATGCATTACGGAACGGAGATGCTGGATTCGTTGTCGGTGCGAGTCTCTTCTCTGCGTCCATGATACTCCTCTACCTTGCCTCTACGCTCTACCACGCGTGGCCAATAGGCAAGGCCAAGGGCTGTTTTCGGATCATCGAGCATTCCGCGATCTTTATTCTGATAGCCGGCACCTATACGCCCTTAACCCTTGGTATACTTCGTGGTGCATTCGGCTGGACGGTTTTCGGGGTTATTTGGGGTCTTGCCGTAGCCGGGGTATTACTGAAGGCATTCTATAAAACCGCACATCCCATTCTTTCCACCGGCCTTTATCTGCTGATGGGGTGGCTTATCGTGGTTGCGGTCGTTCCATTGTTTGCAAGGATGTCAAAAGCGGGCTTGTTCTGGTTGATTGCGGGAGGCTTGTCCTACACAGCCGGTGTCGCCTTTTTCGCAACCGATTCGCGGCTAAAGTATGGCCACCTCATCTGGCATCTGTTTGTTATAGCCGGTACCACATGTCATTACTTCATGGTGCTCTGGTATGCGGCCTAACAGGATACTATCAGTCGGAAACCGCAGGTGTGTCATGAATCAGAGCCCTTGAAAAGGGTGGCTTGACCATGCTGCGTTACCTGATTTTGTTTGCACAAGTTGCAACAACACCCCAATGAATCCTTTATACACAGCGTCACACTAAATTTCGCATTGGTTGTTTGTATCGTCGAATTTATTGCCACCTTTTGGGGTCATACTCGCATAACGCTGTGTATTATGCGCAATGATTATATTATGTTTTTTGTAAATAAACATGAATAGCGGCCGTGGGAATATATTTCTTGTTGCTATTATTTCGTCATAGACGGATCGCTTAAAAATTGAACGGAGTTTCACTTTCTAATCGAAGTCGTTGGCCCGGAGATTGATCTGCAAGAGAAACTCGACGACGTTAAGAAAAAATCCTTTCCGCTTCCTTCAAAAATGATCGGTTCCAGGTTCGGCACTACCTCTGGCTGAAAGCATCCAGTTTGATCGAAGAGGAAACTTTTGAGTTTCGGTGAAAAATCCAAATCGCAAATAACAAATAACAGGGAACCGTGAATCCCGCCTGGCGGGAAACCGCTCGACATAGTAAACTATCACACTTAAAGGGCTTTATGCTAAAGGTCCAGGAGTTCTTGCCGCCTGTCGCCTGCGGCTCCCGGGTTTTTGATGTTCAGAAATCGGCGGCAGATTTTTTTCATCATTTCTAAATCTATACGGGTGATGATCTGATTTTCCAGGCTGGATATCAGGATACTGTGTAGCCTTTCGATTGGCTCTATTTCATTCAGAGGTTCGCAATCGATCAACCAGCAGTAGAGGGCTATCGTCTGAGGAGTGCTCAGGTATCGGTCGGCTTCGATCCCTTCAAGGTTTTCCTTGATTCTTTCAACGGCCTGCCGAATTGCGGATCGATCAGCGATCGGTTTCATGAGCACTCCTTGGGTGCCGGTTTTGTATGAAAATATAATAGTTTGATCTGCATGAAGCCGTCAACGCCAATAAAATAACTATTTTTTACTAGGGAAATCTACGGGGTGTGACCCTTTCGTTAAATCGGGGAGCCTGACCGATTGCATGGCCGGTCTGCACGCTGCATGGCCATGCGGCAGACCTTCATCAGTTATAGGCTTTAAGATAAAGGTTTTGGACTGCGTTATCGGTCGTCGGCGTATTACAATACAGCCTTCTCCCTCTGGCCTTGCCAAAACCATTATCTTAAAGCCTATAGGAAACCAACCGATGGCTTCGACCGGCGCATCGTCATTGATGTTTGTGGGGGTGGCGGCCGTACGGGTGGGCGTGCACATGTTCGTGGGGGTGGGCGGCAGTGTCCACCTGAATCCGGCCGTTTTGAAGGGTGTAGATGGTATCGGTGATCTCAGACAGGAAATCAAATTCGTGGGAGACGATGACATAGCTGATATCCAGGTTTTTCAATATGTCGATCAACCTGTTTTTGGTGGCTTCGTCCAGACCGGCGCTCGGTTCGTCCAGCAGCATGGCACGCGGCTCCATGGCCAGTACCGTAGCCAATGACACCAGTCGTTTTTCACCGCCGGAGAGCCGAATTGTGATCCGGTCCTCAAAACCTTCGAGTCCGAGAAACGACAGGGTTTTACGGGATATCGCGATTGCCTCTTCCTTGCTTTTACCCAGATTGAGGGGGCCGAAAGCGACATCCTCCAACACCGTCGGGCTGAAGAGCTGGTCGTCGGCATCCTGAAAAAGCAAACCAATCCGGCGTCGCACGGCAACAAAGTCCTCTTCCTCCGCGACCCGTTGCCCGAAAATCTCGATACGGCCTGCTGTCGGTTTGAGCAATCCCATGATGATGTGAAAAAGAGTGGTTTTGCCGCTGCCGTTGGGGGCGATCATGCCGATGCGGTCTCCATCGGAAAGGGTAAAGTCGAGGTCCTTGAGCACGGGCAATGCGCCTGGATAGGAAAAAGTGATGCCGGCGAGTTTAATGATCGGATTTTCAATCAATTGTTGATTCACTGTTGGTGCCTTCCAGCCGCTTTTACATATAATGTCGAAATCTAATAAAAAGCAAACCGCTCACAAAATATTGCCCCACTCCAGTAGAACCAGTCCGATGACGGAAACCGTCATGAGGCTTGCAAAAACCCAGTTGGAGGGGTGGGGAGGAAAATCGGCCAAACAGTAAAGGCGACCGTTGAAGCCGCGGCAGCGCATGGCACGATACACCCGGTCGGCACGGGCCGCGGCCCGCACGAAGAGCATGGCGATGAAGTACGCAAACGTCCTATATGTATGGACGTTTGTACCCGGTCGAAAGCCGCGTATTTTTGCCGCACGGACCATGCGCTGATATTCCTGCTCGATCACGAAAATATAGCGGTAGGTCATCAGCAAGAGGTGGACAAGTTTCCCTGACAGGTGCATACGGTCAAGAGCATGACCCAATGTGGTGAAGTTCATGGTCGTGATAAGCGCAATGAAGGCCAACAGAATGGCCAGCGACTTTAGCGAAATCTGAGCGGCCAGAATCACTCCGGGGCGGGTAAGGGTCAACGGGCCGATGCGGGTGAGTGCGTCCCCTTCGAAAGTGATCGGCAATAGGACCCATAGCAACACAAGAAAGCCGATAACCACCAGTAGCCGTCCGGCAACGGCTCTTAGATTCAGATGCGCTGCGAGCGTCAGGATAACCGCTGTAAAAAGGGCGACGAGAAGGGTGGGGAACCGATACGATACGGCCACGACAATCGAAAATGCGACCGCAGCCACCACCTTGAAGCGCGGATCGATGCGGTGAATGATCGAATTGCCGATGGCAAAGGGTTCGCTGAACATCGGGCCCCCGAGTCAATGGCTGCCCTGACAGGCGATTGAAATGGCAAACCATCAAGATTTTCGACGCTTGGCGCTGAAATAGGCGGCCACACCGATCAATCCGAAGATGTATCCGATGCCGCCGAGAATGTCGGTGACCGAAGGTCCGCTCTGGCGCGTTTCGACCAGCAATTTCATGACCGGCTTCAGTTTTGTGTCCAGCGCTCCCTCGACCGCGTTCCGGATCTCGGCGGCGGTCACATATCCGTCGGGAACCGGATTGCCGCCTACCGTTGGAATCGCACTCTTTGCTTGATTCGGGTCGGTCGGTATAGATGACGGTGAGTTGGTTTCCTCCGCCTGAGTCGTTGTATCGGCGCTGACTGCTTCAAGATCCGAAAATGGAATGGTCCACTCACCCTTGTGACCCATGCCGGCCAGAAGGACGACTTTCATTTCTGTTTTTTTCGGCACCTTGAAAGAGAATTCGCCCTTTTCGTCGGTCACACCCTTCAGCAGAAGGTTGCCCCGGGTATCGTAGACTTCCACCGGCGCGGCCACCGGCCTGCGTCCGCCGCTGAACTTGCTCTCGACGTGCACCGTGTCCCCTTCGACCCATGCGAAGACGGTCACGTTGTGAGCCAGCGCCTGGCTGCAGAAGAGCAGCAGAAGTGCCGCCATGAAGAGTGAAATCCGTCCCATCTTTAGCGACCACATTTTTGCGGTTATACTGAACATGATGATCTTTATCTGTCCTTTTTTGTCCTTAAGTAATAATTTTATCCGAACGGATAAAATTATGGCAGCATAGCCGGCTGAACCTTCTTAAGAAAAGTTACACAGAAAGCGGTAACGATACCTTCGATAATCATCACAGGAATGTGGGCTGTGACGACGAGCATGGCTACTTTCAAGAAATTTTCTTCCGTGAACATCAAGGCCAACCCCACGATGACCCCCCCGAACAGCACGGCACAAAATCCGCAGCCGAATCCGGCCAGCAGGAGATATTTCCGTTCTTTATGCAGCAACGGCGCAAACAGGTAATAGCAAATCACCGCCGGCAGGGCCATGATGATGGTGTTGACACCCAGGGTGGTGATCCCGCCGAACTGGAAAAAAACACCTTGCAGCAGCAGCGCCACCAGAATCGCGGGAAAGGCCGCCCATCCCAGCAGCAGACCGACGATGCCATTCATGATCAGGTGGACACTGGACGGACCGATGGGAACGTGCACCAATGAGGCGACGAAAAAGGTCGCCGACAAAATGCCGACCCGGGCAAGATGATCGTAATCGATTTTTTTAAGGCCGATCGCCGTTCCGGCCGCGGCCAGCACCCCGCCGGAAACCAGCACCGGCGCCGAGAGAACACCTTCGGAGATGTGCACGGGTTTTCCTTCCAAATCAAGAAAGATTACGATTTACCCTTTCACATTGAACGAGCAGGAGTCAAGCAAAACACCGCGGTCGACACTATAGGCTTTAAGATAAAGGTTTTGGACTGCGTTATCGGTTGTCGGCGTATTACAATACAGCCTTCTCCCTCAGGCCTTGCCCAAAACATTATCTTAAAGCCTATAGGTCGATACGGCGCGCAGAAGGGTCTTCAACATCAGAACTCTGCCGTCATCCGCACCCCGGCGATCCATCCGTCCACGTCGTTGTCGCTGGCGGTGTCGACATACGTGTCTTTCATGTACTGCAAATCGAACGTCAGAGAAAGAAAATCATTCAGGCCGAAGCGCACATAACCCTCCGCCACGTGGGTATACTTAACGCTCTCTTCGGTCTGCTCGGGACCGTCCAGGTAGCCGTAGCCGATACCGATGGTGTCCTGTTCGCGGCCCCACCACCTGCCGCTGATATTGATGCCGCCCGAGTATAAGCTCTTGTAGTCGACCAGCGCTTTGTCGGAGCCGAAGGCAAAACGGACCCAGGCGCCGAAGATGTCGCCCAATTCCTGATCGAAGGAAAAAATGAGAACATCCCGCTGTTCCTCTGAGGTGCCGTCTGGATCGAGGAACGCCTTACTGGTGAAATTGTAGTTCACCCGGTAGTGGCCTTCCCCGAGAGGCGTCTCCAGGGTGACCATCACCTCGGCGCCGTAAAAATTGAAGTTGTTGCCGTCGTCGTTTTCGCCCACGTTCATGTATACGCCCCTGACCCCGAATCGGCCGTAGTCCCACTCCAGGGCGCCGCCGATATCCCATGAAGGGAGAATCCCATTGGAGGCATTGGCCAAGGCCTCGTTCATGAACTGGGTGTACTCGTCGTTGGCATAGGCGTTGTCGTCCAGGTAATCCGTAGAGTCGATAATCCCGCCGGTCAATCCCAGCGAGTGGTCTTCGCTGAACGCGAAGGTGTGCTTGTACCAGGCTTGCAGCAGGTAGTCCCGGTTGCGGCCGTTGATGTCCTTGACATCGTCTTCCAGGCCGGCCGCCCAAGGCGCCAGGATGAAAGGGGTGACACCGGGCAGACCGTTGCCGGCGGCAAAACCGAACAGGAAGAAAATCTCGTCGTTCTCGGTGGGGGTGATGCCGACTTCCGGTTGAATCGCAACCGCTCCGCGGCCTAAATCATCAGGGTCAGAGGGGCCGCTGACCCATTCATACTGGTAAGCACCGGACAGGACCCCGCCGATGGACACGTACTTGGCCAGATCGGACAGCTTGCCGAACTCTTCTTCATGCTTCTTTTCCAGTTCCTCGATCCGCTGCTTGAGTTGATCGATCTCCTGCCGGGTAGCTGCATCCTCCGCCCGAGCATCCAGCACCGCCATCATCAAACACGTCAACACGATCACCAGTTGTTTTCGCATCATCAAGCCATCTCCTCGAATCATGAATAATTGCGATATGGGTTATCCATTTTCAGTTGAGAGGCAGCATCCATTTTCACAAACGTAACGGCGATTTGCAACTTTTCACAGGGTTGCAAAGTCCGATGCGCTTCAAACCACCAAATTGTAAGCGTTTACAGGGTGCCGCAGATGCAAGGCGTCGGGTGCGCAGACGTACTTTTGTACTTCAAGTGCCCGACAACAAAGCAGATGCGGTGCCCTGTGAACGCTTACGGCGTTTTTATTTCTGTTGCCACGATTCAAAATGCACCCAAAGCACGGCGCCGATCTCGACTCCCTTGTCCTGGCCGTCTTTCTTGATTGTGAAGTCGGCTTCGTTCAGGGCTGAAAAACCCCACCAACCGGCCTTGGGCGCTGCATAGGTGAACACCCCGTTCCGGTCGGCCTTGATGGTCTGGGTGACCATGTAATCGGTGGGGGCCGCGGCTTTTTTTTCCTTGTTGTAGTATTCGATTTCGACCGCGGCATATGGCACCGGCTTACCGTCAAGCTTGACGATGCCCTGGAAGACGTTGCCGGCATACAGGCCGTAAGGTTTCGACAAGGGCACGATTTCGGTTTTCAGGCCGACTTCCCCATCCCAGCCTTCATCGTCTCCAAAGGCCGTGACCACCGTTTTGGTGTAGTGGATGATGAAGAGATCCTCGGCCGGCTCCCAGTAGGGCTGCGGTTCCATGTAAAACATGTAGACACCGGGACGCTTGATCGCGTAATCCGCCTGCCAGGCGGAATGATCCATGACCTTTATGGGTTTTAAGTCGTTGCCGAGATCTTCTTTCTTGCCGTTGGCGACAACACCGAAGGCCTTGGGTTTGACCAACTCCATGCCGACCATCTCAAAGGGATGGGAAAACGAAAGATGCAGGGTAACGCTGCGGTTGTCCTCCTGCATGACCATCGAATCCGAAGGAATCACCATGCCGAAGTGGGCCGATGCAGTCGTTACCCACAAAATCACAGGAATCCATGCCGATGCGAAAATAAAGATTTTTTTCATGTTTTCCCCCTCTAAAAACAAAAAAACCACGGGTATTCGGCACCTTCTTGGTGCACACTACCATCGCGGCTTCAAATTTGAGGTTAAATTTTTTAGTACAGCGTTCCTGCCGGCTTCTGCCGACCGTTGAGCGTTTTTTATATTGATACGGTTGACCAGTCAATAAAAAAACAGAGTTTTCCCTCAGCGATATTCCAGTTCGGCCACGACGGCTAAAAGGGGTGGAACTTTCTTGACTTGACCCTCAAAATTCAATATTTAATAAAGTTTTATAATCATTTTGCAAAATCGCCGTCTAGCGTCTCCATATTATATGAAAAATCGAATTAAGAAATTGATCATCGAAGCCGCCTCGCAAGCCCAGGCGAAAGGGTTGCTGTCCTCGGTCGATTTTCCCGAGGTGAATGTGGAAAAACCCAAGGTCGAGGCCCATGGCGATTTTTCGACCAACTTCGCCATGGTCATCGCTTCCCTGCAAAAGATGGCACCCCGCAAGGTTGCCCAGGCGATTGTCGATCAGCTGAACGATTCCGGCCGGTTGCTTGAAAAAATCGAAATTGCCGGGCCGGGCTTTATCAATTTTTACGTCACCCCTGCGGCCTGGCACCCGGTCCTGCTGGAAATCCAAAAAACCGACCGGCGCTTCGGTGCCTCGGAATTGGGCGGGGGCCAAAGAGTTCAGGTGGAGTTCGTCAGCTCCAATCCGACCGGTCCGCTGCATGTCGGACACGGCCGCGGTGCCGCCGTCGGTGACAGTGTGGCCAATATTCTGGCGTTCTGCGGCTACGAAGTGCAGAGGGAATACTACATCAACGACTCGGGCCGGCAGATTCAAACCCTCGGACGATCGGTATTTCTCAGATACCGCGAGCTATTTGGAAAGAGTGCCCCTTTTCCCGAAGACTGTTATCAGGGCGATTATATTCGCGAGATTGCCGGGCGGATCAAAGATCAACAAAGCGACGGTCTGCTCCATCGAGAAGAAGGCGAGGCCGTCATGTATTGCGCGCGGACGGCCGCCGGCGATATAATGGAGGGTATCCGCGAAGACCTCGCCCTGTTCGGCGTGTCATTCGATAAGTGGTTCAGCGAGCAGAGTCTGTATGATTCCGGAGAAGTGGACCGCATCCTGACCGAATCCAGGGAGCGCGACATCATTTATGAAAAAGACGGGGCCTTGTGGTTCAAGACCAGCGATTTAGGGGACGAGAAGGACCGGGTGGTCGTTCGCCAAAATGGCCAAACCACCTACTTTGCATCTGATATCGCCTACCACAATGACAAATACCGGCGCGGATTCCAACGCGTCATCGATGTCTGGGGTGCGGATCACCACGGCTACATCCCCCGCATGCAGGCAGCTATCGAAGCCTGCGGTCACAAGCGGAATCAGTTCCAGGTCATCCTGGTCCAGTTGGTCAACCTGCTGCGGGGCGGGCAGCCGGTGGCCATGTCGACCCGAGCCGGTGAATTCGTCACGCTGCGCGATGTCATCGACGAGGTCGGCAAAGACGCGGCCCGCTTTATTTTTCTGACCCGCCATTATGAGAGCCCCCTTGATTTTGACCTGGAAGTGGCCAAACAGCAGACGAACGAAAACCCGGTCTATTATGTCCAGTACGTGCACGCCCGAATTTCAAGTATAATTCGCAAGGCAGTTGAAAACGGCATGGCTAACGTCCAGTGGGATGAGACCGCCATCGCGCGCCTCCTGGAGATAGAAGAAATCCAGTTGATCAAAACCCTCGCCCAATATCCCGAGACAGTTGCCGCCAGTGCGGAAAAACTGGAACCGCACCGCATCACGTTTTTCCTCATGAATCTGGCGGCGGCTTTTCATGCCTATTACAACAAACACCGGGTGTTATCGGAAGACCCGGTACTGAGCCGCGGGCGGTTGGTCCTCGTGGAATCGATCCGCAAAGTAATCCGAAACGGTCTGGCGCTGCTGGGGGTCGACGCACCCGACAAAATGTAGCGCTTTCCTGCTTTTAATGAAATCGTGGTTGGGCAATCGTTAGCACAGTGGTAAGTAACGGCAAACAAAAAGCCGCGGGAAAATCCTCTCCCCGGAACAGAATCCGTCGGATTGCTTGGGGGCGGTATGTTGCGATTGTCCTGATTGCAGCGTGGATGTTCGGCCTCGGCATATTAGTGGGCCGCGGAACGGCTCCGGTGAAGTTCGATATTCAAAAGCTTACCAGAGAACTCGAGGATCTCATCGCCGCCGATGTGAAGAAGCAGCTTGAGCCGGTTGAGTTGGAAACTGCCGAAACGAAAACTAAAACCGAACTCGAGTTTTACGAGGAATTGAAAAAAAGCGGACCGATTGCCCCTGATCCGCCGCCGCGCAACGTGTCAAGGCAGCCGAAGGAAAATCCGCCGTCTGACAACTCATCCCGCGAGGAGGACTCTCCGCCGCTCGAACAAAAAGAGCCGACCGCAACGACTGCCGCAAAAAAATCCGTAACCAAATCGGCCGGGCAGTCGGAGGGGGGAAATCCAAGATCGGCGAATGCGGCCGCCCACCGATCGTTGGGTAATACACGGAGTGTAACGATCCAGGCGGCCTCGTTAAAGGACCTTGCCGAGGCAGACGCAATGGTGAAGAAACTGAAGGGTCGGGGCTATCCGGCCTATAAAACCATTGCCATGGTCCCCGGGAAAGGGATCTGGTTTCGCATCCGAGTCGGTCGATACAGCAGCCGGGATGCGGCCGCTGATATCGTCGGAAAACTGAAAAAAGAGGGGTATCGCCCGATACTGGTGGACACGAATTAGTTTTCGCCCAGAAATGGCCCTTTTTTCCGCTGGGCGGCGTTCTCCGCAGGTTTCCGGCTGCGGCGTACATAAAGTACGCTTCGCCAAAAACCTTTGTGCGGCCTTGCCCAGCGAAAAAAATTCACATTTCTGGATCGGAAACTGTTCAGGTGTCAGCGTTCTGTGCATTGAAACGAACTGGTTTTTGTCCGGAAATCGCCTTTTCCTGCGGAAGAAGTGATCAACGTTTAGCGCTGAGAGGTGTGTGTGAAAATCACCAAGGAAGAAATTTTGTACGTGGCCCAACTCGCCCGGCTGGAACTCGATGCCGTCGCCATTGAAAAATTTGTCGATCAAATCGGAACGGTCCTCGATTATGTGGATCAGCTCAAAGGTGTGGACACCGAGGGTGTTCGGCCCACATCCCATGCTATCTCACGGACCAACGCCTTCCGGGAAGATGAGCAAAGCAGTCACCTCGACCCTGATGCGGTCTTGACCAATGCCCCCGAAAAAGAGAACGGCAGTTTTATCGTGCCGAAGGTGGTCGGGTGAGTAGCGGGTTTCGGGTTACCAGTTACGGGTTACGAGTTTCGGTTTCGGGTTGCGCATATCGGCGATGCGGCTTTTTCGAGCGATAGAGAAAATATAATCGGTTTCTCGGGATCTCTTTTATCACGGACATTTCCGCCAAAAGATTTTATGAAATTATCGGGTCAAAAATTAGAATGAGAAGCGTGCAGTACCAATTAAGGATGAAGTGATGAATCTCTACGAATTAATGATTCACCAGGCCCATGATCTGCTGCAGAAGAAGGAAGTTACTTCAGAGGAAATCACCCGGGCCGTCTTGGAGAGAATCGATGCGGTTGAAAACAAGGTGGGGGCCTTTTTGACGATTTCTGCCGAACAGGCCATCGAGCAGGCCCGCAGAGCCGACGACGCCATCAGGAAGGGTCACTGCGGACCGCTTACCGGCATTCCGCTCGGTATAAAGGATTTGATTTGCACCAAGGGGCTGCGGACCACCTGCGCCTCCCGGATTCTCGAGAATTTCGAGCCGCCTTACGATGCTTTCGTGATCCGAAAGCTAAAAGCGGCCGGGGCCGTGTTTGTCGGAAAACTCAACATGGACGAGTTTGCCATGGGCTCTTCCACTGAGAATTCGGGGTTTAAGTTGACCCGCAATCCCTGGGACCCGACGCGCATCCCGGGCGGATCAAGCGGCGGCTCGGCGGCAGCCGTGGCAGCGGATATGTGTCTTGCTGCTCTCGGATCGGACACCGGTGGGTCTATCCGACAGCCGGCAGCTCACTGCGGGGTGGTGGGTTTGAAACCTACCTACGGGCGCGTGTCACGCTACGGCCTGGTGGCCTTTGCGTCTTCTCTCGACCAGATCGGGCCGCTGGCCGGAAGTGTCGCCGACTGCGCCCTGGTAATGAACGCCATCGCCGGTTACGACCCGGCCGATTCCACTTCGGTGCCGGCGGAGGTTCCGGATTACACCGCCGTCTTGGGGCGCGGTATAAAAGGATTGAAGGTGGGCATTCCCCGGGAATACTATGGCATCGAGGGGCTCGACCCGGATGTGGCCGCGGCGGTCGAAGAGGCGACCCGGGTCATCGAGGGACTGGGTGCCGAACGGGTGGCGGTTTCATTGCCACATACGCCCTACGTCGTCGCTGTCTATTATGTGATTGCCCCCTCGGAAGCCAGTTCAAACCTGGCACGGTTCGACGGTGTCAAGTATGGGTTTCGGGACAGAGCGCCGTCAAATTTGATCGATATGTATCGCAGTACGCGCTCCAAAGGCTTCGGGGCCGAAGTTCAACGGCGCATCATCATCGGTACATATTGTCTCTCCGCCGGTTACTACGAGGCCTACTACGGTAAAGCATCCCAGGTTCGAACGCTCATTACAGACGATTTCAAGAAAGCTTTCGAACGCTGCGATGTCATCCTGACGCCCGTGACGCCTACGCCCGCATTTAAAATAGGTGAAAAAGCAGATGACCCGTTGACCATGTACCTGTCGGACATCTTTACCCTCTCCGCCAACCTGGCCGGAATTCCCGGAATTTCTCTGCCCTGCGGTTTTTCCACTGACGGTTTGCCCATCGGTCTTCAGTTACTGGGCAGACACTTCGAGGAGGAGCGTCTGCTTCAGGTGGCACATGGCTTCGAGCAGAGCACGGAACACCACATTAGGAAGCCTTTGTTATGAGTGCCCGCACTTACTGGACAGCCGGCAATTTGTTTTTCGAACGCCTTGATCAGGATGTAGAGCTTGCTTTTTAACCTCCGATCAACATTCGGGCCGCGCGTGATTTGCCCAGCGCCCGCGTACGGACCAACACCACAATTAATAAAAAGGAGCCGCACATGACGACCGTACAACCGGACAGCGAAAACATCAGAAGGGCCACCAAGTGGGTTATCGAGGAACGTAAATACAATCCCGATCAATCATTGGGCAAGTTGATCGAAGAGGCCGGCAATAAATTCGATTTGTCCCCGCTCGAAACGGAGTTTCTGGAACGGTTTGTGAAAGAGGAGAGTGTTTAGTGTCCAAAATTCGCATTCTTCCCGAAATCATCTCCAACAAAATCGCCGCCGGCGAAGTGGTCGAACGACCGGCTTCCGTGGTCAAGGAACTGGTTGAAAATGCCCTGGATGCCGATAGCACCAAGATCGTCATCGAGGTGGAAAGGGGCGGCCGGCGGTTGATCCGGGTTTCAGACAACGGCGGTGGCATGGGCCGTGACGACGCCCTTTTGGCGTTGGAACGCTATGCAACCAGCAAGATCGCCAGCGACACCGATTTGTTTTCGATTCGTAGTCTTGGGTTCAGGGGTGAAGCACTGCCCAGTATCGCGGCGGTGTCGCGTTTCACCATCGTAACCCGTGAGAAACGATCCGACGCCGGTACCGAGATTCGTGTTTCGGGCGGAAAAATCGAGCAGGTTGCCGACATAGGGGCGCCGCCGGGCACGATGATAACGGTCGAGAACCTGTTTTTCAACACACCGGCCCGACGGAAATTCATGAAGAGCATCACCACCGAAATGGGACATGTCGCCGACATCGTAGCCGCCATCGCACTGGGCCGACCCGAGGTCTATTTCCGTCTGATGCACGACGGCCGGATCCTGAAGAGCTGGCCGGCTGCCGCCGATCGACTCGACCGGGTTGCCGATGTCCTGGGGGCGGGACTGCGGGGCGATCTTTATCCTGTCGGCCGGCAGGCCGAGTTCGGCTCTGTCAGCGGATGGGTGTCGGATCCGAAGCAGTTTCGCAGCACGTCGCGAGGCGTGTTTATTTTCGTCAACGGCCGGCATGTGCGCGATCGGGTCATTCAGCACGCGCTGTTCGCAGGGTATCGGCAGCGCCTGGTGAAAGGGCAGTATCCCGTCGCGACGCTCTTTATCACCATTCCGTATGACCAGGTGGATGTCAATGTTCATCCCACCAAAAACGAGGTTCGCTTTGCCCAGCAGCGCTCGATTCACGACCTCGTGCAGTCGGCCGTGGCCGAAACGCTCGATCGCCGGGATCGGCCGCAGTGGGGCCGACCTGAAGAGCCTCGGCCGGGTTTCTTGCAGAAACAACCGCGCATTTCGGAGAACCTGGACATTTCATACGAAGCCAAAGGATCGGGGCGCGAAGCGGAAACGGCCGACGGCGACGCTCACGACCATGCCTCTGCGGGACGCGTCAGAGGCCAAGACGCTCAGGCGTTCGGCCGTCTCTATCACGATAAAGACGAAGCACCTCATGGCCCAACAAACAACGCGTTTACTCGCAACGCCGAGGCGATGGCATCGGGATCTGCCGATACGCGCCCGCATGAACAGGCGGCGCTATGGAAGAAAACAAAATTCGGTGACTTGCGGGTGATCGGCCAATTGCATAACAGTTACGTGCTGTGTGAATCCGAAGGCGGCCTCGTCCTGCTGGACCAACATGCCGCCCACGAACGCATCTTGTACGAGCGGCTCAAGCGGCGCTCCGACAGGCTGAAAAAGGAGGCCCAGCGGTTGCTGGTGCCCGAAACCATCGAGCTCAGCTTTCACGAAGCCGGCGTCCTGGAACGGCTCGCGGCCGAGTTCGATGCGTTCGGCCTCGAGATCGATCCTTTTGGAACCAACACCTTCGTGGTGCGCTCCGTGCCCGCGATGCTCGCCGGCCGGGACGTTGCGCCGCTGGTTCGAGAGATTGTGGAAACACTGGCGGCAGAGGGGTTCGGTGACGGTCCGGAATCATTCGTCGATGCGAGCCTGAAGCTGATGGCCTGCCACGGTGCCATCCGCGCCCGGCAGGCGCTGTCGGACCCGCAGATCCGCGAACTGCTGCACGAGCTCGATGGCTGCGAGAATCCCGCTCACTGCCCCCACGGCCGCCCCACGTGGCTGCGGTGGAGCATTCGGGAACTGGAAAAATCCTTCAAACGGATTGTGTAAGGGGCAAATTAAGAAAGCGTCAGAAGGTGCGCGTCCGTCATACAGGCGGGTAAATTTATACAACGGAAAAAATCATGAATAAATTTAGAGGGCGGGGATTTCCCCGCCCTCTAAATTTATTAGAAGAACTTCCACGTGACGCCGGCCGACAGGTTCCATACGGTTTTATCGTACTTGATGTCCAAATCGTCGGTCACGTCCTTGTAGTTCACGTAGGCACCGCCGAAGGTAATGTCCCATTTGGGTGTCGGGCTGAACACGACCCCGGCGCCGAAGGTGTCGGCATCCAGTTTGGGTTCTTCCGGCTGCTCGATCTGTTGGTCATCCGGGAGCTTGATATCGGTGTGGAGGTAGCCGATACTCGCCTTCCACTGGGGCGAGAAGGTGTACTCGGCGGTGATCCCGAGGTCCCAGCTGTTGCCTTCGCCGGAGAAGGTTTGAATGGTGGCGCTCTTTTCGAGGTAAAGGACATAGTTGAGGGCCACATTGAGCTGGGGCAGGAATTTGTAGGAGATGCCGAAGCCGAGTTGCCCCGGAATGTCGTCCTGAATGGTACTGCCGTCCCGGAACCCGGTTGCAATGGACAGCGGTAGGCCGTTGGGCAGGAGCGTGTCCTTTTTGACCTCCCGCTCGTACTTGATGTCGGTGCTGGTGTAAAAGGTCAGGGCGGTGTTGAGCCTGTCGTTGGGGGCAAAGTTCACGCCGAAGTATCCGCCCAAGCCGCCGTCGTCCTCCTTGACGTCGAGTCTCAGGGGAAGAGGCGGCGCAAGGCCGGCCGACGATGCAATGGTAGCCTCGCCGTCGAATTCCCGGGTGGAATAGACGTAGCGGGCGGCGGCCGCCACCGACCACATCTTGTTGATGGCATAGGAGCCGCCCAGCGAGAACCCGTAGGCCACGCTGTCTTTGACCTTTTCCCTCTGGGAGGCGATCAGGTTATACGGCAAGGCATTGGTCGCCCCGCCGGTAGCGCCCCGGTTGAGCCCCTGAGCAATGCCGCTGGCCAACTTGACCGTCCGGGCGCTGCCGTCGTTGTACTCCAGCTCGCCGCCGCCGGCCGGTATCGTGAACGCGAAGAAACCGGCCCATCTTTCCTGTTTGAAAACGGCGAAGAAAGCCGGAATGACCGACGCCTTGTCTTGGCTGAGCTTGCCAAAAGGCTGGTTGAACGGCGGGAAGGCATTGTTCGGTATGGTGTTCGAATAGTCTTTGTCGAAGTACAGCACGTCCAGCTTGGCATAGGCGCCGTTTTCCATCTGCATGATGCCGGCCGGGTTGTAGACGGCGATGTCGGGGTAATCCGTCGCCGCGCTGCGGTTGAGCGTGCGCATGTAGTCCGCGCTCTGGTTGCTCTTGTTGATGATGCCGCCGGCGTACAGCGGCGATGCCGCCAGCACCCAAATCCCCAGACCACACAGAATTGAGAGCCCTTTTCTCATGTTTCCTCCCTTTTTGTGATCGACACAAATTTTGCGTAAAAATCCCCCCACCGCGTTGATTTTTTAAAAATTTGTTAGGAAGTGCAGAAAGCCCGATAGGTGTGCAGCGTTAATTTTAAAGGATTTCAACAGGTAAAGTCAAACAAAATTTATACAATGTAATTCATTTAGTGAATTCACTCCATAAATATCCGGCATTGAAACGATGCCGCTTGTCTTTTGCCTGCGAACCGGTTGACAGTAACGATAGGTCCGGGTAGATATTGTCCCCGGTTGACGCGTTTTCTCGTAACTTCAAAGCGCCGTTGCGGCTTGTTATCTTTGTTACAAGAAGAAACCGGGGACAGGTATGACGACCAAACCTTTTGATTTCTGCCAGGATCATTCCCGGCAATTCCTGGAGATGGCTCTCGGGCAGGAGCGGCGTGAGAGGGTCGTAAAGCCTGACGGTTACGGCATGCGGACCGGAGACTGCGGCGACACGGTAGAATTTTTTCTAAATACGGAAAAAGGCCGCATTCGCTCGGTTTCCTATTTGACCAACGGCTGCCTCAACACGAATGCCTGCGCCAACACGGTGGCGCATCTGATCGAGGGCGGGAGCATCGAGGCGGGTTGGGAGATCACGCCCGAAGCGGTCATCGCCTATCTCCAAACTTTGCCCGCGGAGAGTCATCATTGCGCGGAACTGGCCGTCGGTGCCCTTTACAAGGCCTTGGCCGATTTGACGGAAAAAACGCGCCAACCGTGGAAAAAACTGTACCGCTGATTTCGTCCGAGGGACGGCGCGAGACTGACGATTATCCTTGACAGGATTCGGCTGGTTGACTATAGCCTTCTCCTTGATCCCCTACGCCCCTTCGAGTCAGGGGCGAATGATATTTGACCCCGTTATCAATCTGACTGTTAAAGACATTTTCCGTACCGAGCGCGGCAAGAGATCGGGAACCATTCGACGCATGGGGCTTGAAAAGGTACTATCAAAGAAACGAAACGCCATCGTCGGCGATTGGTTCGACATGGTGGCCAAGACGTATGCTCCCGACACCGCTCAGTTCCTGAAAAGGAACAAAGACCCTTTTTCCAACCCCGTCGGTGGATACCTCACCAAAGGTCTTGCGGGTCTGTTCGATCAACTTCTGACCGGCATGGACCGCGAGGCAGTTCGCACGTTGCTCGATCCCATCGTCCGCGTACGGGCCGTACAGAACTTTACTCCTTCCCAGGCCACCGCCTTTGTTCTCGTCATCAAAAAAATCGTCCGGACCCATTTGAAGTCGGAGCTTAAAAAGGGTCGCGTGATGGATGATTTGCTCGAATTCGAGGCGCAAGTCGATGCAATGAGTCTGTTTGCCTTCGATATCTACATGGAATGCCGCGAGAAAATTTACGAGCTCAAGGCCAACGAGGAAAAGGACAAGATCTACAAAGCCTTCAAGCGGGCGGGCCTGATAAAGGATGAACCGGTGAACGATCCGGTCCTTTGAAAGGGTGATTTGGCTCGGGTGTTTTTAATCACATAAGCTGCGCGCGCCGCTTCGGCGCCGGGCTGTAAACGAGGAGCTGGTCGATGAACAAAAGGTACATGATTTCCCTCCTAGCAGTTATCGTATTGTTTCTGCTGGCCTATGTGGGGGTGACGGCGGTTCCGGTTACCAGATGGCTTTTCGGCGTCTGGATACCCTATGCCGCGGCGCTGGTATTTATCGTGTTTTTCATTCGCCGCATTTTGGCATGGGCACGCGTGCCGGTCCCGTTCCAAATTCCCACAACCGGTGGACAGCAAAAATCATTGCCCTGGATCCAGCATGCCAAGTGGGACAATCCCTTTTCCAAGAGCGGCGTGTTCATGCGGATGTTGCTGGAAGTGGTGGCCTTTCGATCCCTTTTCCGCAACACCCGAACGAAACTGCGGGAAGATCGGGTCTCGTACTCCCTTGAGATTTTTCTATGGGTCGGGGCACTGGCTTTTCACTATGCTTTTTTTACGGTGCTCTTCCGCCACCTCAGGTTCTTTACCGAACCGGTACCACTGCCGGTACGTGTGTTGGAAAACGTCGACGGTTTCTTTCGATTGGAAGTCCTGCTGAATACCGTCCAGATCGGTGTGCCGGGCGTCTATCTTTCAGGGCTGGTTCTGCTGGCTGCCGTCACCTATCTGCTGCTGAGGCGGTTGTTTGTCCCCGGTGTAAAATACATTTCCCTTGCATCGGACTACTTCCCGCTATTTCTCATCATCGGGATTGCTTTCACCGGGATCCTGATGCGCTACTTCACCAAAATCGACGTCACGGCCGCCAAGGAACTCTCCATGGGTCTGGTCACTTTTCGACCCAATATTCCGCCGACCCTGGACGGCATTTTTTACGTGCACCTGCTCTTTGTCAGTGTTCTGCTGGCTTACTTTCCGTTCAGCAAGTTGATGCACCTGGGAGGGATTTTCATGAGCCCAACCCGGAACATGCGGTCGGACACGCGCGTCAGGCGTCACGTCAACCCGTGGAACTATCCGGTCGAGGTGCATACCTACGACGAGTATGAGGATGAATTCAGAGACAAAATGATCGAAGCCGGACTACCGGTCGTGAAGGAATCGGTCGAACCGGCAGCGGAAGAACCAGCCGAAGCATCTGAGAAAAAGGAGTAATACATGTCCGACATCCCAACTGCAGAAGAACTCTTGACCAACGTCGGCCAGGGCCCATCGCCGACCGACTGGATGGATGTTCCTGTTGAAATTCGCAAGGGGATCGCTTGCTATGCCGGCAATCCCAAGAGCCTTGAAACGCTGGGCGCTCCAAATCCGAGAACCTGGAGCTGTTTCGACGAGGACTGGCAGCTGCCGGAAAACTGGCAGGAGATCATTCACAACGGTTTCAAGGAGCGGCTGGAAAAGTTCCGCACCTTCAAGATTTTCATGGACATTTGTGTTCGCTGCGGCGCCTGCGCCGACAAGTGCCATTATTTCATCGGTACCGGCGACCCCAAGAACATGCCGGTGTTGCGGGCCGAACTGCTGCGCTCGGTCTACCGCAACGATTTCACCAAGGCGGGTAAAATTCTCGGCAAGCTCAACGGGGCCCGTCCGATGACCGAGAACGTGCTCAAGGAGTTGTGGTCCTATTTGTATCAGTGCTCCGAATGCCGCCGGTGTTCGCTGTTCTGCCCATACGGCATCGACACGGCCGAGATCACCATTATGGGCCGCGAGCTGACCAACCTGCTGGGCCTGAACATCGACTGGATCGCCACGCCGGTGTCCAACTGCTACAAGACAGGCAATCACCTCGGTATACAGCCCCATGCTTACAAGGACATGCTCGATTTTTTCGTCGATGATATCGAAGAGATCACGGGCATCCGGGTCGATCCGCAGTTTAACAAGAAGGGGGCCGACATCCTTTTTATCACCCCCTCCGGCGACGTGTTTGCCGACCCCGGCACCTATACCTGCATGGGGTATATGCTTCTCTTCCATTATCTTCAGGAAAAATACGGGTTTGACATCACCTGGAGCACCTATGCCTCCGAGGGCGGCAATTTCGGGTTTTTCACTTCGCACGAAACCATGAAACGCCTCAACGCCAAGATGTACGCCGAGGCCAAACGCCTGGGCGTCAAATGGATCCTCGGCGGCGAGTGCGGTCACATGTGGCGGGTGATCAATCAGTACATGGACACCATGAATGGCCCGGCCGATTTCCTGGAAGTGCCGGTCAACCCCGTCACCGGGACCCGTTTCGAAAACGCGCGATCGACCAAGATGGTTCACATCACCGAGTTCACAGCTGACTTGATCAAGCACGGCAAACTCGATCTGGATACCAGGCGCAACGATCATCTCAAGGTCACCTTCCATGATTCCTGCAACCCGGCCCGGGGCATGGGTCTTTTCGAGGAGCCGCGCTACGTGATCAAAAACGTGTGCAACAACTTCTACGAAATGCCGGTCAATACAATCCGCGAGCAGACCTTCTGTTGCGGCAGCGGGTCAGGCCTGAATGCGGGTGAAGACATGGAGCTGCGGATGGCCGGCGGCCTGCCCAGAGGCAATGCCGTCAAGTCCGTCAAGGAACGATACGGTGTCAACATGCTGGCCACCATCTGTGCCATCGACCGTGCGGTGTTGCCAGATCTGATGAACTACTGGGTGGGAGATGTGGAGGTGAGCGGGGTACACGAAATGGTGGCCAACGCCCTGAACCTGCAGGGACAAAACGAAAGAGCCACGAACCTGCGCGGCGATGACCTGGAAGAACTGAAAGAAGCCGAAGCAGAGACGGAGGAATAAGCTGATGGGTAACAAGAAACTCGTTTATCTGGGAATCGCGATTTTTTTGGTCATCGTGACACTGCCCTTCTGGTTCAACCGTGGCAAGGCCGCACCGGCACCCGAGCTTGTGCTGACCGCCAAGGCCAAGGAAGCCAAGGAGTGTGTCCGTTCCAAAGAATACATGGCAAAAGATCACATGCGGGTCCTGGATAAATGGCGCCACGCAGTGGTCCGGAATGCCGAGCGGATATACGTCAATCCTCAGGGAAAGGAATACGCCATGAGCCTTTCCAACACCTGCCTGGATTGCCATTCGAACAAGGCCGAGTTTTGTGACAGATGTCACAATTATGCTTCGGTTCGACCTTACTGCTGGGATTGCCATATCGATAACCCGAAGGAGACCAAGTGATGGAACGCAGTCGCAGAGACATATTAAAACTATTCGGCATTTCAGCGCTGGCCCTGAGCACCGGTCCGGTCTTGGACGCATTCGCCGCCGAAGAGGCCGAGCACGGCGCTGCTGCCGAACCGTATGTCAAAATGGGGGACAAGGCCCTCAAGGCCCAACAGTGGGCGATGGTGGTCGACACCCGCAAATTCAAGTCCGAAGAGGATTTTACACCGTTGATCGATGCCTGTCATAAGATCCACAACGTCCCGAGCCTGCCGATCAAACGCCAAGAGATCAAGTGGATCTGGACAGCCCCCTATCACAACGCCTTTCCCATGAGCCCGATGAAATTTGTCAACGAGAAGCTCGAGCACACGCCGCTCCTTGTTCTCTGCAATCATTGTGAAAATCCGCCTTGTGTCAGGGCTTGCCCGACCAACGCGACTTTCAAGAATCCGGACAACGGCATCGTCATGATGGACTTCCACCGTTGCATCGGTTGCCGCTTCTGCATGGCGGCTTGTCCCTTCGGCGCGCGAAGTTTCAACTTCCGCGATCCTCGTCCCTTTATTAACCCAGCCGAACAGAACAAGCAGTTTCCGACCCGCACGAAGGGCGTCGTTGAAAAATGCAGCTTCTGCGCTGAGCGGCTGGCGGTCGGTCAGCTGCCTGCCTGCGTGGAGGCGTCCGACGGTAAACTGGTATTCGGCGACCTGTATGACCCAGAATCGAAGGTTCGGGAGCTGATCAAAACCAATTACACCATTCGACGCAAACAGGCTCTGGGAACGGAGCCGTCGGTCTATTACATCGTGTGAGGTGGTTATGCTTGAATTAGCGCTTAAAGGAAGTAAGAGATACTATGGTTGGATGGGTTTTCTGCTCGCCATGGTCGGCGTCGGATTCCTGATCTATTTGAAACAGCTCGATTTCGGTCTCGGTATTACCGGCATGAGCCGGGACGTGTCCTGGGGATTTTACATCGCGCAGTTCACCTTTCTGGTCGGAGTGGCAGCCGGAGGGGTGATGGTGGTGCTTCCCTACTATCTGCACGACTACAAGGCTTACGGTCGGATCACCATTCTGGGTGAATTTCTGGCCATCGCCGCCCTGGTCATGTGTTTGACCTTTATTATCGTCGATCTGGGGCAGCCGCGGCGGATATTCAATGTCTGGCTTTACCCGACGCTGCACTCGGTGCTCTTCTGGGACACGATCGTGCTCAACGGGTACCTCTTTCTGAACATCATCGTCGGCTGGAATGTTCTCGAAGCCGAGCGAAACGGCGTGCATTACCCGGCGTGGGTCAAACCGTTCATCTATCTCTCCATCCCCTGGGCCATCAGTATTCACACCGTGACAGCCTACCTGTACGCCGGCCTTCCCGGCAGAGGTTTCTGGATGACGGCCATCATGGCCCCGCGCTTCCTCGCTTCGGCTTTTGCAGCCGGTCCGGCCCTGCTGATCCTGCTGTGTCTGATCATTCGGCGGACGACCAGCTTCGACCCCGGACGGGAACAAATCCAGACCCTGGCCAAGACCGTGGCCTATGCCATCGTTCTGAACGTGTTTTTCTTCCTGTGTGAGATCTTTACCGTATTCTACAGCCAGATTCCCGAGCACATGGACCACATTACCTACCTATTCGTCGGTCTGCACGGACATGGCACCTATGTGCCCTGGATGTGGACGGCGATGGGACTGATGATCATCGGCATAATCCTGCTGGTCAACCCGGCCACCCGGAAAAACGAGGGGGTGCTGGCGGTGGCCTGCATAGCGGTTTTCGCAGGAACCTGGATCGATAAGGGGCTCGGCATGATATCCGGCGGGTTCGTACCGAATCCGCTGCACGAGGTAAATGAATATATTCCGACACTGCCGGAACTGTTTATATCGCTGTCGATTTGGTGCCTCGGCTTCTTTGTCCTAACCGGTCTATTCAAGATCGCGGTTTCGGTCAAGGAAGAGGTCCGAGAGTAAAAAAACGATTCAAAAACAAAAAAGGGGGCCTCGAACGGGCCCCCTTTTTTGTTTACAGCGGGTTGCGGATGGATTAAGCTTATAAATAAAGTATTTGTCGTCATACTCTAAGGCGTAATGTTTAAATGAATTTTAGCGTCGATGTCATTTCCGAAGCCTGGCTCCTCCTTAAGGAATCGGGCCTTTACATTCTTTTCGGCCTGCTGGTCAGCGGATTTTTGCGGGTTTTTCTCAATCCGAACACGATTGTCCGACACCTTGGAAAAGGGCGCTTTAAACCGGTTTTTAAGGCCGCCCTGTTGGGGATCCCCATCCCGCTCTGATCGTGCGGGGTGTTGCCTGCGGCCGTGACGCTGCAGAAACAAGGGGCCAACAAAGGGGCCGTCACTTCCTTTATGATTTCTACGCCGGAATCCGGCATCGACTCGATAGCCATCACTTATGCCCTGCTGGATCCTATCATGACCGTGGCGCGGCCGGTGGTGGCTTTCTTCACCGCTGCCATTGCCGGTGTCGCCGAAAATCTGCTGGAAAAAAGCGACAGCGACACGCAAGTTCATCCGGACCTGACCTGTCCGGTCGATCAATGTTGTGACGGAATCAACTGCCGTCCCGAAGATCACAAACGTCATCATAGCGTGGCCGAAAAGCTGGGGGCGGGGGTGCGGTATGCGTTTACGGATTTTTGGAACGATTTGGCGGGCTGGTTTTTTATCGGGCTATTGGCAGCCGGTTTAATTGCCGTTCTCATCCCCGAAGAAATGGTTAAGACCTATCTCGGCAGCGGGCTCCCGGCAATGCTATTCATGCTGGCGGTCGGAATACCGCTTTACATCTGTGCGACCGCTTCAACCCCCATCGCCGCCGCACTGATCCTCAAAGGCGTCAGTCCCGGCGCGGCGCTGGTTTTTCTGCTGGCCGGTCCTGCCACCAACGTCGCTGCATTGACGGTCATGGCGGGAATTATCGGAAAAAGGGCCACCGTCATTTATCTGGTGGCGATAGCCGTTTCGACCGTCGTCTTCGGATTGATTTTGGATCAGGTTTACACAACCCTGGGCGTTTCGGCTCAAGCCGTTGTCAGCGGGACGGCAACCAACATACCAGAGTGGATCGAAGTGGCCGGCGCTCTGACCCTCATCCTCTTGTCCCTCCCTCTTTTCTTCCGGAAAACCCGTGGAGCTATGCGTGCCGGGCGGCGCTATTTTGGTAGCCCAATGGCCAGCCGGACCAATACGCGACCGACGTCTCCGTCCCATGCTGAACCGGTTTGCGGGCCGACTTGAGGGTGTTCTTCCGGTCCGGGCGGATCATAGTTAGTTTCCGTCCATAAATGGCCCTTTTCCGCAATTTCGGCGTCAATCGGCGGAATCGCTTGTGCGGCGTACAGGAGTACGCCTCCGCGCAATTCCTTGATTTCCTTGAACTTGCAAAAAATTGCACATTTCTGGATCGGAAACTGATCGGTGCCCTTATTGAAACCGCGGATGGGCACTGGTTAGTGTCCATCCATAAATGGCCCTTTTCTTCAATTTCCGGGTCAATCTCGATAGTTGGGGGAAATGAACCGACCTTAAAAGACGAGTCTTTCCGCGCCGCAAAAAATGTACAACCCTTCGTCGTGGGACAGGCAGGCGAGGGTCATGTTCAACTGCTCGGCCAAGGCCACGGCTATGGCGGTCGGCCTGGAAACCGACAGGACGATCGGAATGCCGGCCCGCCCGGCTTTCTGAACGAGTTCGTAGCTGGCGCGCGAGGAAAGAACCAGCAGGCAGGCTTCAGCCAATCGCTCGGCCAGAAAGAGCTTTCCAATCACCTTGTCGAGGGCGTTGTGACGCCCCACATCCTCTGCAGCGGCCAGAAGGTCGAAATCTGAGTTGAACAGGGCGGCAGCGTGGGAAGCCATGGTCTGCCGGCGCAGCGGTTGGTGATCTGAGAGAGTATCGATGCATTTCAATATTCTGCCGGTAGATAGTGCGGGCCCGTTCGGCACCGATGATATCGCCTGTTGCAAGTCCCTGACGATTTCTTTGCCGCAGATTCCACAACTGGTCTGGCTGATATAGCCCCGGCGGTCGAGGGTTGCGGCAATTTTTTCGCGGCGGGACGCCGTCAGCGTCACGGTCACCACGTTGGTGTCTGCACCGTCGCAAAATCCGATGGCGTTAAGGTCGGCGGGGGAATCGACGATCCCTTCGGCGAGGCAAAATCCGGCGACGTGGTCAATTTCATCACCGGGGGTGCGCATGATCACCGAGTAGGGATTACCTTGGATGCGAATTGAAAGCGGTTCTTCGGCAATGATGTTTCTGCATACGGAACGGCCGGCAGTTCCATCCCAGTGTATGATCGCTTGCTTGAGGTACCCTTTCACCGCCGCCCCCGGTTTTTTCGATACCAACTGCGTCTGCCATTTGGCACACATCTACGGCTTTTTTCCGGGTTGTTCTGCCGAGATCCTATGTTTTAGCCGAACCCCCGGATGCAGCTACAATTTCGTAACCGTTCACAGGGTTGCAAAGTCCGATGCGCTTCAAACAACCCAATTGCAAGCGTTTGCAGGGTGCCGCAGATGCAAGGCGTCGGGCGCGCAGACGTACTTTTGTACTTCAAGTGCCCGACAACAAAGCAGATGCGGTGCCCTGTGAACGCTTACACAATTTCAATGGCATCCCCGGTGTGGATGACGCCACCGGTCAAAACGCGTGCGAAGACACCTTCACGCGGCATGATACAGTCACCGGCCTGGTAGTAGATGGCACATTTGTTCTTGCACTCTTTGCCGATTTGCGTAATCTCTATCACGGCTGCTTTGCCGAGCCGGAAGCGGGTGCCGATCGGAACCCGCGGCCAGTCGACTCCGGTTGTGGCGATGTTTTCTGCAAAGTCTCCGAAGTCAACCGTTAGTCCACGCTTGCGGGCGTGTTCGATACTTTCGGCGGCCAAAAAACTGACCTGACGATGCCAGCGGCCGGCATGTGCATCAGCACTTAAACCGTGATCTGCGATCAACTCGGCCGATTCAACGCACTGTTTACGGGTGCCTTTTTTCCGGCTGGTGGCAATTGAAACAATTTTCATTGGAATTATACTCGGATCTTTCGGTTTCCAATAGGCTCGATTATGGTAACGTGTGATCGTCATCGACGGATTCGTTTTAATATACGGATTTTTTCAGCAATGTCCATTTCATAGGCGCCTGTAAGATAAGGCATATTTTCCTTGACAAAACGACTGCAAGCATTCATATTATTCAACTTTTGAATTAATGTGTAATTTGAGTTAGATACTGAGGAGGCCGAAAAAAATGTATGCTGTAGTGGCAACGGGCGGAAAACAGTACAAGGTCAGGGAGGGCGAAATTCTGCGGGTTGAAAAAATCCCAGGCGAAATCGGCACGCCCGTTTCATTCGACAAGGTGCTGATGACTTCTGACGGTACATCCGTCAACATCGGGCAACCGTTTCTGGAGAACATTACGGTCAGCGGGCATATTACGGAACAGGCCAAAGCGAAAAAGATTCTGGTTTTCAAATACAAGCGGCGCAAAAGATATCGCCGCAAGAATGGCCACCGTCAGCCGTATACGGCTGTAAAGATTGACAGCATCGCCCTTTAAGGGCTTTTTCCTTGAATCCGGCGGTGGTGCTCTGCGCTGCGGTTCGTCAGCCAAGTACCGTGATGCGCACCCTAAAAGAGAATCGACAGTCAGAAGATCGGACCATATTAGAAGGCAGCGTTTCGACACGCTTGAGGAGATAGACCATGGCTCATAAAAAGGCAGCGGGGAGTTCAAAAAACGGCCGTGACAGCGCCGGTCAGCGACGCGGTGTAAAGTGTTTCGGCGGCGAGCGCGTCAAAGCCGGCAACATCCTGGTGCGTCAGGTCGGCACGAAAATTCACCCTGGCGATAACGTCGGCATCGGCAAGGACTACACAATCTTTTCCAAGATCGACGGGATTGTGGCTTACGAACGGGTCGGGCGGTCACGCAAAAAAGTGAGCGTACATGCAGAGTGAACTTTGTCGATGAGGCGATCATCACCGTTCAATCCGGTAACGGCGGTAGAGGCTGTGTCAGTTTTCGACGTGAAAAATACATACCGCGCGGAGGTCCGGACGGAGGAGACGGGGGTAAAGGCGGCGATGTGGTATTGCGGGTCTCATCCGGCAAGCGAACCCTCTACGATTTTCGCCATAAAAAACAGTTCAGGGCCCAAAACGGGCAGCAGGGGCAAGGGCGGCAAAAAACCGGCCGGGATGGTGAAGATCTGGTCATCGGGCTTCCGCCCGGCACACTGATTTGGGATGCTGAAACCGGTCAGATAATAGCCGACTTGGTTGAAGCGGGCCAGACGTTTGTTGCCGCCATGGGCGGTCGGGGCGGCCAGGGGAACACGCGCTTTAAATCCGCCACCCACCGTGCACCGCGATTCTCTCAGCCCGGTGAACCGGGACAGAGCCTCACCCTGAAGCTGGAATTAAAACTCATCGCCGATGTCGGCATCATTGGATTGCCCAATGCCGGCAAATCAACCCTCATCAGCGCCATCTCCTCCGCGAACCCCAAGATAGGAGCCTATCCCTTCACCACCCTTGCTCCCAATTTAGGCGTGGTTCAAGCCGGCTCGAACCAGCCCTTCATCGTGGCCGACATTCCGGGTCTGATTGCCGGGGCTCACGAAGGCACCGGCCTCGGGATCCGGTTTCTACGCCACATCGAACGAACCGGCTTCCTGGTTCATCTCGTCGATGCCTCACGGATCGATCTGCATTCTCCACTCGAAGACTACCGGATTGTTAATGCAGAACTCGCACATTACGGACGCGGGCTGAACGAAAAACCTCAGATCGTGGTTCTCAACAAAATGGACCTGCCGGGAACGGCGGAAAGTGCAAGGGCGTTTGAATCGGCCGTGGAGGACAAATCGGTGCTGCTCATCTCAGCGGTGACCGGCGCCGGCGTCGAGCGGTTGATTTCACACATCTCGCGTCTGATTTCAAAACCAAAACGGGATTCATAAAGGGTTCCACAAAAGGTTCTCCATGGGGTCGCAATAGCGAGCGAAAGCAATGACGGACAACAGGACGATGTACTTTGAATGTGCCAGGCGGGTGGTCGTCAAAGTCGGCAGCAATGTTCTTACGGCCGAAAACGATCTGAACCTGGCGGTCATCCGTTCCATCAGCCGGCAGATCTGCCATCTGATCCTTACTGGTATCGAAGTGATCCTGGTCTCATCGGGTGCAATGGCGTCGGGGATCCGGAAACTCGATCTGCCCCGGCGGCCGGATGAAATCCCGAAACGCCAAGCCGTGTCAGCTGTCGGCCAGGCCGGTTTGATCATGGAATACGAGAAAGCTTTCGGCCGCTATGATAAAAAAGTCGCTCAAGTTCTGCTCACCAGTGAAGATCTCTCCAACCGCCAGCGCTATCTGAACGCCCGCAACACCCTCTATACCCTGCTCGCATGGCAGGTGGTGCCGATCATCAATGAAAACGACACCGTGATGGTGGAAGAAATCAAATTCGGGGACAACGACACACTGGCAGCCATGATCACACTCTTGATGGACGCCGACCTGCTGATCAACCTGACCGACATCGATGGCCTGTACACCAAAGATCCAAGGCAATTTGCGGATGCCGAGCTGATTCCGGTGATATCCCGGATCGAAAAACGCATCGAGAAATATGCCAGTGATATACCCGGGGCACTCGGCACCGGCGGCATGTTGAGCAAGATCAAGGCCGCCCGCAAGCTCAGCGCCGTTGGCATTCCGATGGTGATTGCCAACGGAACGAAGCCGGACATATTGAAAAAACTTTTTAACGGACGGAAACTCGGAACTTTTTTTGTGCCTAAAAAGAAAAAGCTGTCCAGCCGCAAGGGTTGGATCGCCTTCAACCTCAAGCCTCAGGGACTGTTGGTGATCGATAACGGCGCGGTCGACGCCCTGCTGCGCAACGGTAAAAGTCTTCTGCCCAGCGGTATCATGGCCGTCGAGGGTGAATTCACCGTCGGCGCGCCGGTTGCTTTCAAAAGTCAGGGAAACAGAATGATCGGAATCGGGCTTGTCAACTACAGTTCTTCGGATATACAGAAAATCAAGGGTCGCAAGTCGGGCCAGATTAAAAGCTGCCTCGGTCACAAGCCGTTTGACGAGGTGATCCACCGCGACAACCTGACGATCACCGTCGAAATGGACGACTGAGACGGGCAATCAGAAAAAAACGGCATAGATATGCGCATCGGTTTGTTCGGCGGTACTTTCAATCCTGTTCACATCGGGCACCTGCGGGCAGCCCTGGAGGTGGTGGAAAAGTTTCCGCTGGATGAATGCTACCTTGTTCCGGCCGCAACCCCGCCGCACAAGGCCACCGGTGATATGGTCGACGCGAACATCCGCTGTGACATGATCCGTCGTGCGGTGGCCGGCCAAGCCGGGTTAAAGGTTTCCGACATCGAACTAAAGCGACCGGGACCTTCCTACACCGTCGACACCGTTCGACTTTTCAGGGAGAAGTTTTCCGATACCGCCCGGCTTTACCTGATCGTCGGCCTGGATGCTTTTCTGGAACTCGACACGTGGAAATCATACCGTACGCTCCTGAACTCGGTGGCTTTAATCGTAATGTCCAGGCCGGAACGGGGATTGGAAACGTCAACTGAAAGGTGGCAGGCGTTGAACGACTTTTTATGCCACGGTATCTCCAAGGAATACACAGGTTCGGAAGAGCGGTCGGTTTTTTCACATCCTCAACTGATGCCGATTCACGTTATTAATGTCACTATGCTTGATATCTCTTCCTCCAAGATCAGGGAACTGATTCGCAGCGGTTGTTCCGTGCGGTATCTCTTGCCTGCGGAAGTGCTTGACATTGTCGAAAGCCGAGGGCTTTACGTATGACAGATGAATTTGTCGATGCGCTCGAGGTCTATGTCAGGGCGGTAACGGGGAAAAAAGCCGAAAATCTGGTTGTTCTCGATGTTCGGGAAATGACTTCGGTGGCCGATGCGTTTATCATTTGCAGCGGACGGTCAAACCGCCAGGTGCAGGCGATTGCCGAATACATCCAATCGGACCTGAAAAAACAGCATAAAAAACCGCTGAGCGTGGAAGGGCTCACCGAAGGGCATTGGGCTTTGCTCGATTACGGTGATGTCATCATACACATTTTCTACGAACCGGTGCGACTGTTTTACGATCTGGAGGGATTGTGGATGGATGCCAGACGTATAAAAACAAGGAGCATGAAGAGCATGGTCCATTCAAAAACACCGACGGAAGATTCCGATGAATAAGCCCAAGCCCTGTCTACTGATGATCCTCGACGGCTGGGGAATCGGATCCGCCGGGGAGGGCAACGCCGTCCACCTTGCCCGGACCCCTTTCCTGGATGAACTCGCGGCATCCTATCCGACTACCCGGTTGCAGTGCGCCGGTCTCGCGGTCGGACTCCCGGAAGGGATTATGGGGAATTCGGAGGTTGGGCATCTGAACATCGGTGCCGGCCGGATCGTTTATCAGGACCTTTTGCGCATCGACCGGGCTATTGCCGGCGGCTCATTTTTCCGAAACGAGACCCTAACGACGGTGATGTCAACAGTCGCCGAGAGGGGGTCGGCGCTTCACCTGGTGGGTCTTGTGTCCGACGGCGGTGTTCACAGCCAGCTCGATCACCTGCTCACGCTGGTCGACATGGCCCGCCAAAAGGGCCTGGAGCGGGTTTTCGTCCACGCCATCCTCGACGGACGCGACACCCCACCTGACAGCGGTGTTGGTTATCTGACCCGGCTGCGGAAACATCTTGATGCCGGCGGTTGTGGCAAGATCGCAACGGTTTGCGGACGGTATTACGCCATGGACCGCGACAGTCGCTGGGAACGGGTTGAAAAAGCCTATCGACTTTACGTGCAGGGCAAGGGACGCGCGGTCCGTGATCCGATTGCAGCTGTTAAAGATTCTTATCTGCGGAAAGAAACCGACGAATTCGTGAAGCCGATTGTAGTCACCAATGAACATCATGCCCCCTTGACCATGGTTGCCGAGGGTGACGGCGTCATTTTTTTCAACTTCAGGGCCGATCGTGCCCGCGAGATCACACGTGCCTTCACTGTGCCGGATTTCGACGGGTTTCACCGTGAGGTGGTCCCCAACCTCTGCGGGTATGTCTGTATGACACTCTACGATGAAAAATTAACCCTGCCCGTCGCATACCCACCGGTGCACCTCACGGGCCTTCTCGGCGAGGTCATCAGTCTGAAGGGCCTACGGCAGTTGCGAATCGCCGAAACCGAGAAATACGCCCATGTCACCTATTTTTTCAACGGCGGCGAGGAAAAGCCTTTTCGGTTCGAAGACAGATGTCTGATCCCCTCCCCGCGCGAGGTGGCCACTTACGACTTGAAGCCGGAAATGAGCGCCGCTGAGGTCACCGCGGCGCTCATCGAGCGATTGACTTCCAACCGTTACGATCTGATCGTGCTGAATTTTGCCAATATGGACATGGTGGGACACACCGGCATTCTTGGAGCAGCCGTCAAAGCCTGTGAGACGGTGGACCGTTGCGTCCGGCAAATTGTCGAACGCATCGCCGGTATGGGCGGTTTAGCGATGATCACGGCCGATCACGGAAACTCGGAAAAGATGATCGACGAACGCGGCGGTGCCCATACCGCCCACACCCTCAATCCGGTGCCGTTTATTCTCGTCGATGATACCCGGCGTGACGCCGACCTGCGCCCGGGAGTTCTGGCCGATATTGCCCCCACGATACTCGACATCATGGGGATCGAGAAACCGCCTCAAATGACGGGAACCTCACTCTTGGGGCGCACTCAAAAATAACGTCACATTTTGGACACCGATAGGAACCGGTTTTTCGTTAGCGAATGGATGAGGTCGGAAGCCGATTGCAAGGACAGGAGGACAATTTTGGCTGATATTCTCAAGCCGTACCGCATGATCGAAGATTTTGTTACGGGAAGAGATGTCCCCGAGATCGGGGCCGAGTCCAACCGTCAGGCGGTTGAACGGTTGCTGGTCATAGAGAAGGGATACGCCAAGGAAGATATCGAGGTAGACGCAGACATCGAATTCGAGGTCGGTAAAGAGCGTTATACGTCTCAAGTGGATCTGGTGGTCAGCGTCGATGCTGGAACAACGCGCCTTATGGCCATCAAATGCGTTCCCGGGTCGTTGGGGTCCTGTGAACGGGAGATACTAGCGGCGGCCCGCCTGCTCGACCCGCGTTATCAAATTCCCTTCGCGGTAGTGTCCGACGGAAAGACCGCCGTGGTACTCGACAGCACCAGCGGTAAAAAAATCGGTGAAGGCCTCGCATCCATTCCTGAAAAGCACGCGGCCCGCGACATATTGAAAACCATTACGCTCATTGCCTGCCCGGCCGAACGCCTCGAACGGGAGCGCTTGATCTTCCGGACTTACAACTGCGAATACGTCAATGTGGCACGCCGCCTTCCGTCTCAGGCTTGAGGAACGGGATCTTCTCAAGGCTTCTATTCATTCCCCGGCGTCGATGAACCGGACAAACCGGCTGGGCTTCGATCTTCCTGTATTTTTAGGCGTGCCGCCATCCTCCCGTTTAACCAGGCTTACAAGCCGGCAGTCTCCTTGCCGCAATGCTTGCAAATTTTGGCCCTTTTCTTGATGATTTCGGCGCAAAATGGACACTCCCGTGTATAGTTGCGCGCGTGAATTTTACCAACGGCCTCCTGCAATTTTGTTTCTAAAATTTGGTTGCCGACTTTAAGGTTGCGCAGCGGTTCTATCGCGTCGATTTCACCGATGTCACCCAGCATTTCCGCGGCCTTGGTGCGCACCCGCATCTCCTCGGTCGGATCGAGCAGAATTCGCAGAACGGCCGGTCCGTCCTTTTTAACATAACACTCTGCCAATATGGAGAACCCGCGTTTAATCGCCTCCTTTTTGGCCTCTTCGATCGCGCGCGCTTCTTCGTCGATAATCTGGCCTTTTGCCCCCATGGAACTGAATACCGGTATCAGCTCGAACTGTTCGGTGCCGGGATAATTCATGCACCTATACGAGGCTGTGTGTGCATAAGTCTCCTTCATGTGATCCCATCCCTGGGTGTACAGCTGACACGTATCGTTGAAACAAATAAACAGGTACGGCGTTCCCCATCCTAAACCGTCGCCGATAGCTAACGGCGGGACTTCCCAGAGACTCATCGGCTCGCCGCAGTGCGGACAAATCGGTTTTTTCATGGCGAGCACCTTATCCAGAACTTCTTCTCTTGTCTCAAAAGCCATTTATGTCCTCCATGGTGTTTGTAAATGCATCAAAACCTCCTGCCGCTTTTTCGAATTCGGTTTCTCAGTAGCGGAACGGGCATAACTTGTCATGAATAGCGCCTTAAAATAACGGTTTTAACTTAAGCTTGGAAATTCAGTTGTCAACGACCACTTTCCCAAGCGCCCGACTGACCTTAAAAGCTAACCTGATGACGATTATCACGACGGGGTGCGCTGTTACGAGACTTGATTCTATGGATATGATATAAGGGCTCCAGCAGAAATTACTTTCCGATGAGGAAGATGCCGAAGCTGGCCCGCAGGTTCGGTATGAAACCAATGGTCCTGCCCTCACGGCCATTTACCCTGATGGCGGTTTCTTTAAAGATCTTGAAGCCGACGGTACGGGCGAATCTTCTGAAATCCTTTATAGAAATCACGCGGATGTTGGGCGTGTCATACCATTCGTAGGGGAGTTGCCGCGTGACCGGCGCATAACCGGTCAGCAGCAGTTGCAGGCGCACCAGCCAGTGGCCGAAATTCGGAAAACTGACCACCGCTTTTTTGCCGATGCGCAGGATCGTGCGGAGCAAGGCTGCCGGTTCGTATACCTGTTGAAGGGTCTGGCTCAGGATGACCGTATCGAAGGCCTCGTCCGGATAGTCGAGGACCTCGGCGTTTATGTCACCCTGCAAAACCGTGACGCCCTTTTCGACACACTGGGCTACCTTTTCCTCATCGTGTTCGATACCGGTACCGCGGACCTTCTTGCGGGTCTTCAGGTAAGAGAGCAGATCCCCTGTGCCGCACCCCAGGTCCAGTACACGGGAGTTCGGCGCGACCCAGGCCGCAATGATCTGAAGATCGAACCGGATGCTATTGTTGTCGAATTTCAGTGTAGACACGTTCTAAAAAGCCTTTGATCAGTGATGTCAACCGCGTATTGGGCAGTAGAAAAGCGTCATGGCCCCACTCGGCCTCGATTTCGCAGAAGCTCACCTCGAGGCCGTTTTTTTTCAGGGCCTTCACAATGGCCCGCGACTGGTAGGTCGGGTACAGCCAGTCGGAGGTGAATGAAACGACCAGAAATCGAGCCTTGCCCTTCGCAAAAGCGCCCACCAGCGAACCGGCACCGTGCTGTCGTTCCAGATCGAAATAGTCGGCGGCCTTTGTGATGTAGAGAAAACTGTTGGCGTCGAAGCGCTCAACGAATTTGGTGCCCTGATAGCGAAGATAACTTTCCACCTGGAAATCGGCGTCGAAGTTAAAAGAGAAATCGCTTTTGTCCTGCAGCCGGCGTCCGAATTTGTGGCGCATGGCCTCATCGGAAAGGTAAGTGATATGGCCGATCATGCGGGCGACGGCCAATCCCATATCCGGCCGAGGTCCTTGATAATAGTCGCCGTGGTTCCAGTTCGGATCGGCCATGATGGCCTGCCGCGCCACTTCGTTGAAAGCAATGGCTAGTGCGGAATGCCGGGTGGTGGTGGCCAACGGGACGGCCGCAAATACCATTTCCGGGTAGCGGACGCACCACTCCAGTACCTGCATGCCGCCGATGGAACCGCCGATGACGGCCAATATTTTTTCGATTCCAAGATGATCCATCAGGGCTTTCTGGGCCCTGACCATGTCGCCGATGGTTACCAATGGAAAATTGTGCCCATACGCCTTTCCGGTGGCCGGATTGATCGAACGGGGTCCGGTCGATCCCATGCAACTGCCCAGAATGTTGGTGCTTACAACGAAAAATTTGTCCGTGTCGATTCCTTTTCCGGGCCCGATCATGATATCCCACCAGCCCGGTTTCGGGTCCTCGCGGCTATGAATGCCGGCCGCATGGGCATCGCCCGAAAGGGCGTGCAGCACCAGAATCGCATTGCGGCGGTCTGCCGCCGGCGTCCCATAGGTCTCGTAGGCAAGGGTTATCGGGCCGAAGCGCGTACCATTTTCAAGCACCATTTCCGACGGCGGAGCGGCGAATGTGAAGTTTTTTCGTGCGACGATGCCGACCGAAAGACCTTGTTGATCGTGTTCGATATATTCGCTCATGTCATGTAACTGTCAGAAACGGAAAGTCAGCCGGTTGAACCCGGCAAAAAGCAGGTCGGGGAAAGGGGAGTTTAGACCTTCAGCAATTTTTTGAAGATTTTGCAGGATCGGCACACGGCCATTTTGTCTTTCCAGTTTTTTTGCACAGTCCCGTTGCAAACGGTGCCGTTGATAAACCAGCACAACGAGCCGGATCGAAACTCCCAGGCCGGGCAGTTTTCTCTGCGGCGCTGCGGACACTTTTTTACATTCCAGCAATCGGCATTCAACTTGCGACCCGTTTTCAGGCGCGACAATAGAAAAAAAAGCTGCCGTTCGACGGCGGCCGGCACCGGCCGCCAGCCCTGCTCATAACTATGCACCGCTTTTATAGACACACCCAGCAGTTCGGCCATTTGTTTCTGGGTCTTTTTCAACTTTATGCGGTAGCTTCTGAATTCTTCCTTGTCCATGCTGGATTCTTTCCGTAGCTTGATTCGGCAGGATTGCATGGCAATCCTTTTGAGTGTACTATAATTCCCACATTGTGGTATTGTCTGTCAACACAAAACAGCCCACAGCCATTCGGATGGAGACCGACGGATGCATCTGGAAAAAGTGCACATCGTTCAGGACAGATTTCCGACGCTAAAGTACTACCCCTTCGATCTGGATTTGTTAAGGAAGACCACCACCCTCGATTTTCAGACCCCGGTCACTTTTTTCGTCGGAGAAAACGGCACCGGCAAGTCGACACTGCTTAAAGCCGTTGCGATACGCAGCGGGGTGAACATCTGGCAGGGGGAAAGGCGCATACGCTATGCCGCCAATCCCTATGAAGAACAGTTGTTCAGGGCCCTGGACTTGGAATGGAAGAACGGTCAGGTCCAGGGGTCCTATTTCGATTCGCAGGTTTTCAGAAATTTTGCCCAGATTCTGGATGACTGGGCCGCCAACGACCCCGGCGTGCTGGCCTATTTCGGCGGCAAATCTCTGATGCAGCAGTCTCATGGCCAGTCGCTCATGTCATTTTTTCATTCCAGATTCCAAATCGAGGGCCTCTATGTACTGGACGAGCCGGAAACCGCCCTTTCCCCGAAGAGTCAGCTCGAATTGTTGACGCTCTTGAAAAATACGGGGAATGCCGGACACGCTCAGTTTATTATTGCCACCCATTCACCCATCCTGCTCGCTTGCCCTGAGAGCCGTATTTTCAGCTTTGACTGTACGCCTGTTAAAACAGTGGAATATGAGCAAACCGAACATTATCGCATCTACAAGCGTTTCATGGCAGACCGGACGCACTTCCTGCGGTAGGAGCCACACCTTTCAAATTTAGGTGATAAACACTCATGGCCTTGCGGGCCGCCACGGTGTATGAAAATGACGCGCCGGAGCCCGGATGAACGGTTGAGAAAAGCGGCTGACTGTCTGAGTCGCTTAGGGGTCTTAGACCGGACCCTATGTCGATGCCGCTTGGAAGGCACGACCTTCAAGTTGCGTCCGAACTCATTGTTTGAAGACGAGACTGGTCCGGGCTTAGAGCCCTTTGGCGTCGAGTTTCAGCCGTCTTTCGCAACCGTTCATCCGGGTGGAGGTGCCCACCTTTTTTCCGAATTGCATTCTATTTTCGTGTTAAAGTATTGTCTGGCGGCTGCAGCCGTTTCTTCGGGGGGCGTGAAAGTGGTCATGTCGCCCAGCATGACCTCGAAGCCGGTGTGGTCGTTGCGCACCCAGGGGGCGTGGTTGGCGCGGACCATGACGACCATGCGCAGTTCGAGACGGCTGTCCGGTTCCTCTATTGCCAGCAACCCCAGGTTATAGCCGTTGCGGCCGATGCTGCGGTAATATTTCTGGATGTTGATGATCCCGGTTGCCAGATCCTCCCATTGACGTGACGCTAATGTTACCAGTGAATGGGCGCCGGGCAGAATACCCCAGATTTCGAAAAATCCTTCCGGTGCAAAGGCCGCCGTCCATTCCCAGGGGCCGGTCCGGCCGATGTAGCGTGATCCTTCTTCTTTCTCGTGTTCAAGGTAGACGGAGAAGAGTTCCCGGCCGGTGTCTCGATGGAATTGATCTGTTTTTTTCTTTAAAAATCGGTGGTGATTTGAGGCGATTCGATCGGCGTTGATCTGCAGATGAGGGTGCAGAAGCGAGCCGCCGGCTGACGGCAGATGGTTCTGAGTGATGGCCGTGTAGAACGCCAGAGGATCATGGTTTTGAACACGTTCGAGGTAATTGCGGCAATTAAGGAGGCTGTCGGTGTATGAGGAAAGGGAGGCCGTACCGATTTCGACGAAATGATCATCATTGAACAGGCTGACGGCTGAATGGTTGCCATAAGGATAAAGGTTTGGAAATAATAGAGAATCCCCTTGCATCATGCGGCCTTCCGGCGTCAGATCAGGATCGAGACGGGGTGTCTTCGCGTTTACTTGAGGCTGACAGAATGGACAGGCAGCCCGATCACCTTGGTCGGGCGGCGGCTCCGGCAACTCCTCGTTACCGACATCTTTTTCGTTTACGCGGCTGAAGGCGATCCGGCAAGAACGTCCGGAAATCGGATGGGTTCGAATCTCGATCGGTTTTTCGACCCGCTCACCGAAAGGGTCGATGAAGGTGGCCGTAATCCGGCGACAGTCGAAAGTAAGGCCTGTGTCGGGCATTGTCGCTTGACCTCCCGTTAAGAGGCTATGGAGATTTAACCCCAAGTCATTTTCATCCGTTTCAGAATGAATAATTGTAGCACACGCATCAAGACTTTTCTAACATCAGGTGGGACAGCGATAAACGAATTCATTCGGCGGATAGGATTCGGACTTTAAGTTTCCCGATCATATCAACGAGAGGTATCAGATCGGACAAATTCTGGCCTTCCAACAGTTTGATATGGGTTGCATCGACCGGTATTTGGCCAAAGGTCGGGTCGACCGCCACCCAGCGACCGTCGACGATGCTTTCGTTCCAGCTGTGATAGAGGAAACCGCGAAATTCGGGTGCATAGACGATTCCATTGACGATGCGGGTGGGAATATCCAAGGTGCGGGCAAAGGCCGCATACAGTAAAGCGTGTCCCTGGCATTCGGCCCGTCCGCCCTTAAGGACGTCCAGCGCTGTGAACACATCGACCGGTTCCCTTGCGATGTGTTGGCGGATCCAGTCTATTAAGGCTCGAATGCGCTGAGGATCCCCATCCGCACCCGCAACGATTTTTTTAGCCAAGCTGCTGATTTGAGGGTGTCGGGCTGAAATGGCAATCGTGGGTGCAAGATAGCGCGAAAGAGTCTCAACATCCGGCAGCACCGGATCCTGATTGCCTGCTTCGGAAAGCGGTGATAATCGGCAGATCGATCCGTTTCCGCCGCGTGTGCACGCCTGCCGGTCGTCATTCGGCAGGGTGACCGAATCAGACAATCCCGAAATATGGACGGTCAACGTATGAATCCGATCCGGATCGCTGATGACCGTATCACATTTAATCAGGCTGAATTCCAGCAGGTTTTCGTCTTTGTTGAGGGCCGCTTGTGCGAGGTACTTCCGGGCGACATCCTCGCTTTCAAGGACCGAGATAACGACCCCGTTCAGAGAGGTCTCCAGCAGCGATTCTCCGTGGTCGTTCATCCAGGTTGTCACCGTTCCACCCTGGAACCGAGTTCTAATTTTAAATGCCGGGCCACGGAACAGCTGGCTTTCCTCATAGGCCAGAATCGCCTGGTCGACAGGCGCCAGTTTCTGCGTCTGCCCATCGTAGACCGTGTAATGGTAACGTCGGCCGACTTCCAGCCCGTGAAGAAACGGGTAGAGCGCAATGGCACTAGCAGGATAAATCTGTGTTCCCAGTGATATGACCTGCCGTGTGGATTCTCCCCGGCTCCGGACGGTAACTGCCAGCTGATTTGTCAAACGCTGACCGTTCAGGCTCAGCTGATTGCCGTCTATGTCGAATGCGTAGTCAAAACAGATGAGGGACAGGTCGTCGGCCACCCGGTCAAAACCCCTGAGATTGATCTTCTTGTCCAGCATTAGAAAGCGAATCCGGAAATAGGCTTCCGATTGAATGTCGAATCGCTTTTCCTCTTCTGCGGCCGGGGCAAGACGAAAATGGGAAAATCCTATTTTAGACCCGTTGAAAATAATTCCTGCCCAGTATTCGCGCATCGGATTATCGGAGAGGGTCAACGAGCGAGGGGGCGGCGGAGAGAAAACGGCTTTGTGAAAATAAAAACTGGCGCAGCCTTGCAGCGCCAAAACCAGGGTTGCCAAAAAAAGTGAACAGTGACATCCGCGGCGCATTTTTTTATTGCCTAGAACAACAGGTCGATTTGAGTAGAGGTCGTCACCATTTAATACCATCGCTTGACACCCCGGTCAATCAAACTTAATATTTCCATTAATCGACATGAAGATCGACCCCTGACGGCAGCAGGCTATATTCACAGGCGGTCTCGGGAAAAGAAATAGAGAGGAATCCATGGCAAAAAAACCGTCATCAAAACAAAAAATTATGATCGATCTTCAAAGGCTGAACGAACTCAACGCAGATGGATGTCCGGCCTGCGGCAGAGGGTTCACTTTGGGGGAGACGGCTGTCGTGGCTTGCGGTGCCTGGGAAGGTGGCGCCAAATTGATTCACGAGAACGAGGCGGTGTGGGATACCGAGAACCGTAGCTATGTGGAGCGTCGCTGCTTCGAGACCCGCAGGGGAAAAATAGGTTGACCGGATTCGTAGATTTACCCATAATGCTTTTCACCGATTTTTTCTGTTGACAAATCTGGACTATTGGGATAAAAACTTGCGAAAATTTTTCGGGCCAGTGTATGAGGGCATTTCCAGTGCTGATCTTATGGCGATCCTTTCTCACGTGACATTTCATGTTGGATAACTTCTAGAGTTGGTCTGAACTTGCGCTGAATTGACAATGCTCAAAATCGCAATGCCCGTTTTGAACCCCTGAGTGGCTAAAAGCCCTCGGGGGTTCTTTTTTATTCAAATTCTTCCCTTAAATATGTGATTGCCTGCCTATTGGGAAGTCGGTTACCCGCCGATCTCTAAATTTTGTTGCCTAATTGAGTTGCAATTGCACAGCCAGTGACATGGGATTTAAACGGATCAATGCTTTTAATAAAACCGTTGACGGACACTGATCAATAAATTGGATGACGTCTACTTTCAGGCTTCACGCTCAGTATCGAACATGTTCTCCAAGGCCTCCACGATCTGATCCGGGTTGATTTTTTCCAAGCAGGCGCGTTCCGGACGGTCGGGTCTATCGGTACCGAAGCAGGGGCCGAAGGGTGACACGGCTTTCACAATGCGGACGTGGTCGCCGAACGGGCGCCACAGGTCCGGATCCGATGGCCCAAAGATGACCAAGGTCGGCACATTCAGAAAGGCTGCCAGATGGCTGACGCCCGAATCGTTGCCGATGTAAAGGACGGCGGATTCAAGGACAGTGATCAATTCTTGAAACGTTCGTGTTTTAACGACTTGTGGTTGTGATTGCGGGCTGTGTTGCAGCACCGCTTCGAGATCGACTTCCGCCGGACCCAGGAGGATCGACGGTCGCAGGCCGCGCTTTTTCAATTCTGCAGCGACCATCATAAATCTTTCCAGCGGCCAGCGTTTTTTCACGCTCCCGGCACCGGGGCTGATGATGGCCCGTGCACCGGAGCGGCGCTTTCTTTTTGCGTCACCTTTTAGGTGAAATAGGGCTCGTGAAAACCGGCAGTGGGCCTCTTTGCCCAGCAGATTACTGTTCCGCACCTGGCGGGCCAGAAATTCGGTTATGTGATTTTTTTGAGACATATCCGGCCATGGCAAGATACGGAACACTTGGGGTCCGTTGATTTTTTTTACCGATTTTTCCAGGAGTTCTGAAAACGAAAACAGCAGTATGCTGCGGTAGCTTGACATAAGTTTGACCACCTCCGGGTCGATCCGCTCGGCGTAGAGACTGGCAAACCGGGCTAACTCCAATGGATAAGAGTCGTCGAGGACGCCGAGGTCGACAGCCAGGCGACCAAAACTCGAGCGACAAATACCGTCTATGCGGGGAATGGTGGTCCTGAGGGCTTTGAGGATCGGAAAAGTGACGACGAAGTCACCGAGTGCTCCCTGGTGGATGATCAACAGTCGGTTTTCAGTCATCATTTATGGGTCCACACGATTCGGTACAAATCATCGCTCAACGGTTCGGGGCAACACCCGCATACAACCGGCAGATTTTTTCTTGACGATATGTGGCCGGTCGAGCCTCGCACCGACGGCAGCTCCGATTGGAACGATTTCTTCCCAGCCAATGATGCGGCTCTTCCAAGCCTTTTAAAATCAGTCTATAACCTTTAAGGATCGACACGACCTGAAAGGTCGTTTTCAATCCATTGTAACATTTCGTTGGAGGTGATCAATTATGCGAACTTCCTACCGTTATGTCGTTTTTATCGTTTTCGTATCTCTGATGCTTTGTCCGCACCTTCAGGCCGCGCAGCCATCGACGGATACGACCGAGACCGACCAAAACCCGGCCGTTACCCTGCACCCGGAAGTGGGAAAGACCATGCTCGAGCAGGCCGGAAGGGTCAAAGAGGACTTCGTCACCCAAGCGCGGTCACTCTTCCATCGGACCCCCTTGGGCTGGAACCTGGAGACGCTCCAGGACATTTATCGCTGGTCGATCGGGCTGCCGCTTCAAATTCCGTACCTGGTGCCGAAAATAATGGAGCAGAGCCGGCTTCTCGGTGTGGCCGGGTCCCTTTTGGTACTCACCTTCATTGGGGCCGTCATTTACAGTCTCATCGGGCGCAAAAAGGTGCTGGCGAGTTTGGTCAGAGTGTTGCAGCCCTTCGAGAAAAAGCTGCCGGAAGCGCTGTATCCCTTTTTTATTTCGCTCATGAAAGTCCTGGTCTCGGCCTTGATACCGTTGATCCTGCTGGGAGGATTTTCTCTGATCGATGCGTTCATCAAATACAAGGCGGCCTGGTTTCAGCTGACGGGGCGTTTTCTGGGTTTGTGGGCTGTCGGGGCACTGGTCATCGGGATTCTCAGAGAGGCGTTGACCGAAAATCTTTTTCCAAGGACCGCTGCTTACGGCAAGCGCGTATTCAAACTGGCCCGCCTGGTCTTGTTTTACGTGTTGGCCGGTATTGCCGTGATTTGGGCTGCCCAGGCCTTTCAGATTCGCGCCGACATTGTGGCATTTCTGGAATTTGTCATTTCGATTTCAATCGTGGTCGTCCTGTTTTTGCTGCACATGATGAAGAAGACCCTGATGTCGCTGCTGCCCGATTTGCCGTATCCTTCCTATCAAGGGTTCGTCCGGTTGATGGACCGGTTTTTCTATCCCTTTATTGTCTTATCCTTCGTCGTTGCCCTGCTCTGGTGTCTCGGTTACAGGCAGTTCGGAAGGGTGGTCCTGCTGAAAACCTGGTCAACCGTTGCTGCATATCTGCTCATCATGGTGGCTTATCATATTTTGCGGGGCTGGCTCATTAAGTGGTATGCCGACAAGGATCCCCGCAATGAAAGCGCCAGTTTTCTGTTTCGATCATTAAAAACCATGCTGCTGTATGCCACCGCGACCGCCACGGTGATTATCATTTTAAACCTGATCGGCTTGCTCGACCCGCTGCAGCGGTTGATGTCGTTTCCGGTGGCCACGCTGGGCACAACGCCGATTACCCTCTGGCTGATTATAAAAGCGGCTCTTATCTTGCTGACCTTCGTGTTTGCCTCCCGCCTGCTGCAGGCTTATCTCGACTACCATGTGTATCCTGCCCTGGGTATCGACTCCGGCCTCGGATATGCTCTGAACATTTCGTTGAAGTACACCCTTGTTGTCATCGGTTTGTTGATTTCCCTCAGAGCGGTCGGTCTGGACCTGCGCTTCCTGCTGGTTTTCGCCGGTGCCGCCGGAATCGGCATCGGTCTCGGTCTGCAGCCCATGGCTACCAATGTGATCAGCGGGTTCAGCCTGATCTTCGGGGCCAAGGTCCGGAAAGGCGATTGGGTCGAAGTGAAGGACACGCTCGGTTTAGTTACGGACATTTTTCTGAACGCCACCCGCATCCGCACCCGCGACAATATCGAGTATCTGATTCCGAATTCAAACTTCGTCTCCGATACGATCGTCAATTATTCATTAGCCTCTCCCATGATCCGTATCACCGTTCCGGTGGGCGTTTCCTACGATGCAGACCCGCGGGTGGTCGAAAAGATCCTGCTGGATGTGGCGTCAAAGGAGCCGATGGTCACCGACTATCAAAAGCCGGTTGTCCGTTTTGTGGAATACGGTGACAATTCAATCAACTTTGACCTCCTGGTCTGGATCGATGTTCGTGAAACGGCCCGCAGAAAATTGCGCAGCGGCCTCTATTTTGCCATTTTTGATGAGCTCAAAAAGGCCGGCATCGAGATTCCCTTTCCCCAACGGGATCTTCACCTCCGCAGCTCGGATTTGAACCAATTGAAATAATGACAATTTTTCAGATAATACCGCTTGGCCGGATTCTGCCCCGGTCCAGGCTGCGGTACTGGATGGCTTCCGAGACGTGTTCCACGGCGATGTCGCCGCCACCGGCAAGGTCGGCGATGGTGCGGGCGATCTTTAAAATGCGGCTGTAAGCGCGGGCGGACAAGCCGAGCTTGTCGATGGCGGTTTCCAGCAGACGCTGGGAGCTGCTGTCGATGTGACAGAAGCGTTTGATGTGGCGGCTTCCCATCTGGGCGTTGCAATGGAACTTTAATCGCTTGAAGCGATCGGCCTGGGCCGCACGGGCATCGCCAACCCGCTTCCTGATAGCGGCTGACGATTCCGCGCTTCGAATGGCGGCCAGATCTTTGTAGGGGACGGCCGGCACGTCCACGTGGATGTCAATCCGGTCAAGCAACGGCCCGGAAATCCGCGTTCGGTAGCGGTGAATCTGCTGAAAGCTGCAGCGGCACTGGTGCTTGGGGTCGGACAGGTAACCGCACGGACAGGGATTCATGGCTGCCAGAAGCATGAAACTCGACGGGTAAGTGATGGTAAGGGCCGCGCGCGAGATGGTGACCTTCAGGTCTTCCAGCGGCTGGCGCAACACTTCCAGCACGTTTTTCTTGAACTCCGGCAGTTCATCTAAAAAAAGCACGCCGTTGTGGGCCAGACTGACCTCGCCGGGGCGTGGAATATGACCGCCGCCGATAAGGCCCGCGTCGGAAATGGTGTGATGGGGCGAGCGGAAAGGGCGTTGGGTGACGAGGGCCTGGTCGGTGTCCAGCAGCCCCACGACGCTGAATATCTTGGTGGTCTCGATGGCTTCTTCGAAGGTGAGCGGCGGCAGAATCGTGGGCAGACGCCTGGCAAGCATGGTCTTGCCGGAGCCGGGGGGGCCGATCATCATGAGGTTATGTCCGCCGGCCGCGGCCACTTCCAATGCGCGCTTGACATGTTCCTGGCCCATGACCTCTCCGAAGTCGACCTCGGCCCCGAGGTCGTGGTTGAAGATGGTATTCAGATCGGTTTCAAGGGGAGTGATTCGTGCCGTGCCGCGCAGAAACTCCACGAGCCCGGCAAGGGTGTTGACCGGGATGACATCGATTCCGCTTACTACCGATGCCTCGCGGCCGTTTTCAAGCGGAACCACGATACCGCTGTATCCGGCACTTTTGGCCGCCAGCGCCATAGGCAGCGATCCGTTGACCGGTTTGATGCGCCCGTCCAGCGACAGTTCTCCCAGCACAAGATATTCGGCGGTGATGGATTTGGGCACGATGCCGGTAGCGGCGAGAATTCCCAGAGCGATGGGCAGGTCAAAACCGGTGCCTTCTTTTTTGATGCTGGCCGGGGCGAGGTTGACGGTGATACGATCGTCAGGGAAGCTGTAGCCGGAGTTGTTGATGGCAGACTTGACGCGCTCCTTGCTTTCCTTGACCGATGCTTCCGGCAATCCGACAATGGTGAAGGTCGGCAGGCCGCGAGCGATATCAACCTCGACTTCGACGAGATAGGCATCAATGCCGATCACGGCACTGCTCAAAACCCGGGCCAACATGTCTTCACCCTTTGCGAAGGAGTGGTTTCAAAACCTCGTCTGACGCTTAGGACTCGCTCAAAAATAACTTACCATTTTGGACGCCGATGTATCCCGTCCGGCGGTGTTGCGAAAACTCGGAATATCCAGATATTCCTGCGTTTTCGCGCCTTGCCGGCCGGGCACCTCAACGCCCAAAATTGCCAACTTATTTTTTCGCTGGCCCTTAGAGGACCCACCGCCGGTGGGAGGGCCGGCTTTTTCACAATGCTCCCACAAGTTCGAATCGGCATCTTTTTTCTTCAGCCGACGCCTTGTCCTCGCCAGCGATCCCGGGCTCCTAAAACCAAGCTTTCAGAAAGATTAACTTTGAATTTTAGTCTCGCTTCTCGCAATGAATATGAATCAGACGCGAATATCCACACGGCGCTTACCACACTGCTGTATTTTGTTCAACGGTTAACAGCGCTAAAGACGACCAGAACCAAGCCGCGAAGAAGGGACTTTCGTTCCGGAGCCAATCTGCATGCGGCTTGACAGCCAATGGAAGCGTTGCTATAAAGCATTATCGCCCCAATTGTGGGTTTCATTAACATTTCACCTCTACAGTGGAGCTACATTTCGAGGTTTCTTCTATGGTCTTCGGTCGGACCGTCCCCGCATTATTCTTATCTCATTTTTCGTCACTAAAACCGACCTGTCATTTTGAGGGCTCTTGCGTTATAATGATTACTTCAAACTTATACATCATTTGAATGGCAATTTTGTGTTAGGGTCACGGTAAGAAATAATTCCACACGATTGCGCCGGATTATGGTTTGTCTACAAGGCACATCCACCTGCGCATATCGGGATACGTGTGGGTGGATGTAACG
>Ga0272441_10001068_pt1 | contig 58720 bp, 53 predicted proteins | sample SSMProp6N_FD_193582 | JGI IMG/M metagenome (GOLD analysis project Ga0272441, IMG submission 193582) | Marine sediment archaeal communities from Little Sippewissett salt marsh, Falmouth, MA, United States - SSM-Prop-6N | ecosystem: Environmental > Aquatic > Marine > Wetlands > Sediment ...
TCGATACCGATGAGGAATACGCTCCCGGGATTTGTATGCAGCCCGGGGAAAGACCTGGTTTCAGGTTCTCTGCCATCCCTACTGGGGGGGCAGCGCTGTGGACTGGAGAGGCTCCGAAGTTCTGTTGGGAGTGAACGAGGGGGAGTATGTAAACAGCACGGATATCGATAAATTCGGGTTTCCGGCGGCCCTCCGCATTCCCGATGTATCGATCCCCAACAGCTGGAGCGGTCCGAATATGTTTTTCCAGAAAGGCTTTGCTCACGGCAGAACGACGGCGCTGTACAATAAATTCGAGACCGTTGAGGCGGCAGTCAGCCATACCGTTGTCAAAGGCGGAGGCTACGGCATAACCAATGAGGGACTGAGAAAGGCGGTCCCCTTCACCTTCTCCTGGGTCGGCAGGGCCGAAGACCAGCAGTTCTATTTTTCCGGCATTCCCGGCGGACTCAGGGGGATCTTTCATCCCGATCTGCGCATCGCTCACTATAAGGCCTCGGTAAAAGGTGCCGAGCAGAAAACCGCAGCGACTCGATTCATTGGTGATATGTACCGGCTCATCATCTTCAAACGATTGGCCGAACTCATGGGGGTAAAAAAGGATATCGATCCCATGCCGGGGGTCTTCGCCGGTGAACTTGCTCCGGCTCAGGCGGTATTCGCCACCCTTCTGAAAGCTGTGGAGTTCAATGGGAGAAACAATGTCTCTGCCGCGAAATATCTCCTCAAGGAAGGAACCGCCGAATTGCTGGACCTGGAGCACCGGATCGAGCGGAAGGAGGTGGACCGGGAGGTAAGGAGAGAACGGGAGATGTGGCGTTATTTTATCGAGAGATCGGAGAAGGTTCGGATTGAAAGAATCAGGGAGATCTGTGACCTTCCCTAGCCGGTTTTAATCTGCTACCTTATTGATAGATAAGATTGTGATAGATAAGATAATCTCCGAAAAGAGGAACTTCATGCCTGTGCGCAACGCATGTCAACTCATTACCTACCCCGACAGTCTAGGGGGAAATCTGCAGAATCTTGATTCAGTATTGCGGGAGTACTTCTCCGAAGTCGTAAAGGGAGTGCATATTCTTCCCTTTTATCCATCCAGCGGCGACAGGGGATTCGCACCCCTCACCTATGAGGAGGTGGATCCCGGTTTCGGATCCTGGAAAGATATCGAAGGGATTGCGGATGGTTTCGATCTCATGGTGGATATGATGATGAATCATATATCCAGGCGGTCCGCCTATTTTCAGGATTTCGTCGAGAGGAAGGATGCATCACCCTGGAAGGACCTTTTTATCCGATACAGGGATTTCTGGCCCCGGGGTGAGCCGGGTGAGGATGACCTTGCAAAGATCTACACCCGCAAGCCCAGGCCTCCGTACACGGAAGTGTGTTTTGCCGACGGCAGTACCGAGAAAATCTGGTGCACTTTTGATTATGAACAGATCGACCTGGACCTTCGGCACGAAAGGACCAGAAATCTGTTGAGTTCCTGGCTCTCAGTTCTCTGTGATCATGGTGCGAAGATAGTCCGCCTTGACGCCTTCGCGTATACGACGAAAAAAGCCGGAACTTCCTGTTTTTTCATTGAACCGGAAGTGTGGGACAACCTGAAACTCGCGTCGGATAAGGTTGAAAAACGGGGAGCCCTCCTGCTGCCGGAAGTACATGAACACTATTCGATTCAGAAAAAGATCGCCGACCATGGTTATCCGGTATACGATTTCGCTCTCCCCATGCTGGTATTGCAGGCTGTCTACGACGGAGATACACGGAATCTGAAGAACTGGCTTTCCATCTGCCCCCGACGCCAGTTCACCACCCTGGATACCCATGACGGGATCGGGGTTGTTGATGTAAAGGACCTGATGAGCGATGAGGAGCTCGAGAGGACCAAAGAGAACATGTACAGCAAGGGAGCGAAGGTAAAACGGATTTACAACAGCGCGAAATATCAGAATCTGGATGTATATCAGCTCAACTGCACCTATTTCTCCGCCCTCGGAGAAAATGATGATGCCTATATCCTGGCCCGGGCGATACAGTTCTTCACTCCGGGGATACCCCAGGTTTACTATGTCGGCTTGCTGGCCGGCAGGAACGATATAGAACTGCTGGAGCGGACGAAACTCGGCCGGAACATCAACAGGCACAGCTACAGAATCCGGGAAATCGAAGAGGAGCTGAAGCGGCCGGTGGTGCAAAGGCTCTTTTCCCTGATGAAGATGAGAAACAGCTGTCCCGCTTTTGACGGATCCTTTGAAATACTTCCCACCCCCGATTGGCTTATTCAAATCCGATGGGACTTCGGAGAATACCGGGCAGAGCTGACCGCCGATCTGCGGGAATTCAGCTGCAGGATAAGCTGGAATGAATCCGATGATCCGATAAAGATTCATTCCCGTTCGTTCTAATTCGGCGGTATGGTCCTGCCGGCAATTATGTTCACGCCGGTATCCTGGAAATTTTCGATCAGCAGGTCTCCCGATCGAACAGGGGCCGGAACATCCAGCTCATAAATATGATCGAGAAGAGAGCGGATCAGTTCATAGGGAAGAGGGGCGTCGGTTTTTACCGGCAGACGGGAGTGTACCGGATCCCTCAAACTGCAGGTGGCGGTTACCACCCGTTTCGGGGACAGTATCTCTTCCCTTCCGTAAACAGCCCCTCTCGGGCAGCGGTTTCCCTCTACCTTGACTTCTCCGTTGTCTTCGGTGACCGTGAGCCGGCATCCGACGGGACATACGATGCACACCATCTCCCGGCTGTTTTTTTCAGCTTTCATCGTTCAGGCTGACCTCCATCCTCGGATCTTCACCGATGTCCAGCTGTTCGAATATTTTCGGCGGCAGACTGAGTTTGATCATCTCACTCGGCTGGACATGGGCTTTTTTCTGCTTTTTTATCACTTCACCATTGAGAGAAACGGTGAGAAAACTGTTGTTGGCCACTATGAGAGGCCGCAGATACAGCTCACTCCCGTTCACAGGATCGATGCTACCCGGATTCACGTATTTGACATTCGATCCCGGTTTTACCCTTATTTCCCGGGCCGGACGCTTCCCCTCCAGATAATCGGCCACTTTTTCGCCTGCCAGACGTGCTTCGGCGCTGACGAAATCAACCAGATCATGGACATGCAGAACATTGCCGGCGGAAAAGACCCCTTCGATGCTGGTCATCAGCATACTGTTGACGATCGGGCCGCCGGTGAGGGGATTGAGTTCTATTCCTACCTGTTTGGAAAGCTCATTCTCCGGAACCAGGCCCACCGATAACAGAAGGGTGTCGCAGGTGATCCGGAAGGTTCCGCTCTGATCGGGCACCCCGTCCTTCAGCGGTGTTATGTCTACGGCTTCCACCCGATCTTTTCCGTATATTCTGGAGATGACATGACTCAGGTAGAGGGGTATCTTAAAATCGTTGAGACATTGGGAAATATTCCTGGTCAGTCCGGAAGGGTAGGGCTGTATTTCAACGACCGCGTGGACGGTACTGCCGACCCACTGCATCCGCCGGGCCATGATGAGTCCGATATCTCCGGATCCCACGATCACCACGTCCTTTCCGGGAATATAACCGTTCATGTTGACCAGGCGCTGGGCAAGGCCGGCGGTAAAGACCCCTGCCGGCCGGGTCCCCGGTATCATCACGTTTCCCCGGTTCCTTTCCCTGCAGCCCATCGCCAGTACCACTGTACGGGCCAGGAAACGGATGACACCATGGACGGAGGAATAACCGAAACATTCCCTTCGGCCGTCTTCGAGGAGGTTCAACTCCATGATAGTGGTGGAGCAGAAAACCTTCGTCTTCGTTTTTCCGATAATTCTGATCCACCTCTCAGCGTATTCGGGGCCGGTGAGTTCCTCGTTGAACTCATGCAGCCCGAAGCCGTTGTGAATGCACTGCAGGAGGACTCCCCCCAGTTCATCATCCCGTTCTACAAGGGCCACCGAATAACCGCGTGCTTCCACAGCCGCGGCTGCGGACATGCCGGCGGCGCCGCCGCCGATCACCAGGGTGTCTATTGTTTCCGTTCGCATAGGGATCTCCATAAAAGGGTGCTGTTCGCTCCCCGTTTGCTGATTTCATCGAAACTCTTTCCGGTTTCCCGCATGATGATTTCGATAATCCTGCCGGTACAGAATCCCCCCTGGCACCGGCCCATACCTGCCCGGGTGAAGAACTTGATGCCGTCGATGGTTTCATGTCCCCGGTGGATGGCTTCGACGATCTCCGCTTCCGAGATATTTTCACAGCGGCAGATGATATTGCCGTAAGCGGGATTTTCAGTGATGAGTGCATCTATGTCGAAGGGCGTCATATTCCGGATCCTGGGTACCTTATCGACCGTCGGCCGGTAGTCGCTGCGTTCTTTCAGGGAAAGTCCTCCTTCCTTCAGAAGGTCCTTGACATATTCGGCAATAGCCGGTGCGGCGGTCAGACCGGGCGACTGAATACCGGCCACATGGATGAAATGGGGGATGAGCCTGCTTGGCTCGATATAGAAATCACCCCCGGAAAGGGCGGGGCGAAGGCCGGAGAAGGCGGTAATTACATCCCTGCTCGAGATGTTCGGTATCATCTGCCGGGCGGAGTCGAAAATCTGCTTCAGCTTGTCGCTGGAGGTTCCCAGGTCCTCCTTGTCAGGTACTTCATCCGCCGTAGGCCCGACGAGGACCGTGCCTTCCACGGTCGGGATGACCAGCATCCCCTTGGAAACGGCGTTCGGAACGGGAAATACGACCTTGCCGGGGCAGGCCCGGGTCATCCGGTCGAGGAGATAATACTCACCCTTGCGGGCGATGATACTGTATTGCTCACCACCGAAGATGCGTGAAATCTCATCCGCGTACAGCCCCGCCGCGTTTACCACGTATCGGGAATAGATGGTCCTTCCCGAGGCATCCCTGACCTCGTGCAGTCCTTCCCGGTAGACGGCCGAGGTGACCTTGAAATCGGTCATGAGCCGGACGCCGTTCATCAGGGCCGATTCCACCAGGGAAAAGACGAAACGGTAGGGTTCGATGATGCCTCCTCCCGGAGCGTACAGGCCTCCGACTACATCCCGGGTCAGCTTCGGTTCCAGATCGAGGATCCGTTCCCGGGAACAGAGCTCTATGCCGATCGCCCCGTTCTTCCTGCCCCGGTCGTAGAGATACTCTACCGTTTTCATTTCCTCCACGTTTAGGGCCGCCACCAGGATCCCGCAGCGGGTGAAGGGAAAATGCAGCTCCCGCTGGAGCTGGTCGAACATGAGATTCCCCTGCAGTTCGAGCCTGGATTTGAGAAGGGAAGTGCCGTGATGAAATCCTCCGTGGATGATGCCCGAATTAGCTTTGGAGGTACCGAAAGAGACATCAGTCTCCTTCTCAAGGAGGACGGTATCAAGGTCATACATCGCCAGCCTGCGGGCTATCGAAGCACCGCTGACTCCGGCGCCGATGATCGCCAGATCATATACCTGTTTTACCTGTAAATCTTTCATTATTCCTCGCTTAGATACTGTTTCCGCCTGAATTCCATAGTATAAAGTCCCTCCGGGTATGTCAATTCTTATATGAATGTTTCTGAGCATTTAAGTTACTTTTATAGTCATGAATGAACATTTGTGATTGTTTTTGCTTGACAGGTCGAAAAAATATGCTACAATCTTAACAATATCATAAACATTGGAGGAAATTCTCCCATGGGCATAGTTGTGGAAAATGTAACTAAGCTTCATCAGGGGTACAAAAAACTGGACAATATCAACCTTGAGGTGAACGACGGGGACTTCTCCGTTCTTTTAGCTCCGACCGGTTCAGGAAAGACCACCCTGCTGCGCTTACTATCGGGAATCGAGAAACCTACAAGCGGAAGGATTATTTTTGACGGAGTAGATGTAACCAGGCTGTCCGTGCAGAAGCGGAACATCGCCATGGTCTATCAGCAGTTCGTGAATTACCCCTCCTTCACTATCTACGAGAATATTGCCTCGCCTTTGAGGGTTGCGAAGGAGAAGCTCAGCGAGAAGGAGATCGACAAGAGAGTGCGGATGAACGCCGAACTCCTGGGGATCAGTCATATCCTCGATCATCTGCCCCAGGAAGTCAGCGGAGGGCAGCAGCAGCGCGCCGCTATGGCCAGAGCTCTGGCCAAGGGTACCAAGTATGTTTTTCTCGATGAGCCCCTGGCGAATCTGGATTATAAGCTCCGTGAGGAGCTTCGGAGTGAGCTCAAGCTCATCTTTCGTGAGAAAGGAGGAGCCATCGTTTATGCGACTCCCGAACCGATCGATGCCCTCGGTATGGCCTCCCACGTGGGATTCATGCATAAAGGCCGGATCCTGCAGTACGGGCCGGTGAAGGATGTATATCACAATCCGCGCTATGTCGAGGTCGGTGAATACTTCAGTTATCCCACCATGAATATCATAAAAGGACGAAAGGTCGAAGAGGACGGACGTCTTTATCTCAAAATAACCGATCAGTTCAAAATAGACGTGAGCAGTCTGCATCAGTCGCTCATGAAGGACTCCTACTATCTCGGTATTCATGCCCACGCTGTTTCCACCAACCGGGAATCAAAATCCATGGTGGAAATCGACGGAACGATTGAACTGTCCGAGGCGGTCGGTTCCGATACCGAACTGCATGTGGACCATGAAGGGAAAAATATCATAGTACTGATGCAGGAAGTTATTTCTTACGGTATTGGAGAACATATAAAGTTGTATCTCGATCCCGAGCGGTTCTACATTTTTGATGTGGATACCCATGAGCTCTGCGCAAAGACGGTGAAAGAATAAACGGAGGAGAGAGAAACAGTATGGCTACAATCGAATTAAAGGATGTATGGCACAGTTACGACCTCGAGGAAGGTAAGTCGAAGGACTGGCAGTACGCGGTAGAGGATATCAATATTACCTATGAGAATGGTTCAGCCGTTGCGCTGCTCGGCCCTTCCGGATGCGGAAAGACCACTCTGCTGAAGATCATCTCCGGTTTGACCAAACCGACCAAAGGCAGCGTGCTGTTTGATGGTGAAGATGTTTCTGAGCTCTCCGCCAAGGAAAGACACATAGCGCAGGTGTTTCAGTTCCCCGTAGTGTACGATTCCATGAACGTGTACGGAAATATCGCCTTTCCGCTGGCCAACGACGGTGTGGACAGCGATACCATCAGAAAGAGGGTATATGAAGTGGCTGAGATCCTGGAGCTGACGGATCTATTGAAACAGCCGGCGGGACGGTTGAACCCGGCGGAGAAACAGAAGGTTTCTCTGGGCAGAGGTATTGTCCGTCCGAATACCGCGGCGGTCCTTCTGGACGAACCGCTGACGGTTATCGATCCGAAAGCCCAGTGGGGGCTTCGCCGGAAATTGAAACAGGTACAGAAAGAGCTGAATTTTACCATGATTTATGTAACCCACGACCAGCATGAAGCCCTGACCTTCGCGGAACAGGTGACGGTCATGCAGGTGGGAAAAATCGATCAGACCGGAACACCGGAGCAGCTGCATGAGGATCCGCATAGTACTTTCGTGGGCTATTTCATCGGAAGTCCCGGAATGAATATGCTGGACTGCACGGTACAGGTTGACGGAACAGTAGCGTACAACGGTACTTCCTTCAAGATAAAGAAGGATTTTGCCGCCCGGCTACTGGAGCACGGAAACGAGTTTACCCTCGGAATACGTCCGGAATACGTGGATGTTTCAACACAGAAAGTCTCCGGAGCAATGACGGGAGCGGTGAAGCTGGTGGAGGACACCGGTGCCTACAAGATCCTGACGATCAGCATGGATTCGGTGGATTTGAAGGGCCGAGCTCCCGAAACGATGAAAATCGAAGAGGGCGACACCGCCTGGCTGCAGTTTCCCGAAGAAGGACTGAAGTTCTTCAAAGACGGGAAGAAAGTGATTTAGGTACAGCATGCAGAGAAAAAAGGTTTGGAGGTTTATCAATGAAATATGACAACAAAGCATGGCTGTTTCTCATACCCTCTCTGGCGGTGATGGCCCTCAGTGCTTTCATTCCGCTGATGACGGTTGTGAATTATTCCCTGCACTATATTTTTTCGGGGGCAATTCCCGAATTTGTAGGTTTCGCCAATTTTATCGAAGTATTGAGAGATCCAAAGTTTCAAGGGGCCCTGGGAAGGCAGCTGCTTTTTACCATCGCTATTCTGGCGGTACAGATGCCCCTGGGAATCGCGATTGCCCTCTCAATGCCGAAAAAAGGCGTAGGTGTGGCGATATCCCTGGTCCTGCTGGGTATTCCGCTTCTCATTCCCTACAATGTTGTAGGTATTGTCTGGAGGCTCTTCAGCCAGTCGGATATCGGTCTGATCCCTGAAGTGCTCAGCTGGATAGGTTATTCCTACAATGTGTCGCTGGATCCGGTGGATGCGCCGGTCACCATCTTTCTGCTGGACGTATGGCATTGGACTCCCCTGGTAGCCCTGCTTGCCTATGCCGGCTATCTCGCGATTCCGGATGCCTTTTACCGGGCCGCGGAGATCGACGGGGCTTCCCGCTGGAAGACTTTCAGGTATGTGACCCTGCCGAAACTCCGGCCGGTACTGGTACTGGGATTTCTCCTGCGGTTCATGGATTCGTTCAAAATCTATGCCGAGCCCCTCCTGCTGACAGGGGGAGGACCGGGTGATACGACTACCTTCATGAGTCTGTTCGTAGCGAGAAAGGCACAATCCTACGAACTCGGGTATGCCGGTGCGGCATCGCTTATCTACCTTTTCATCGTAATGGTGATGAGTTATCTGTTCTTTCAATTGCTGACCAAGCTGGGACAGGGGGAGGGCCAGAAGGCATGAGACATACTGAAAAGAAAATACAGAAACGTTATATCTTTTTGATCGTTTATTTCATCCTGTTGTTTATCCCTATCTATTGGATGCTGATAACCTCTTTCAAGACCGACACGGAAATCCTGAGCGGACTGTCCTATTTCCCGAAGGATTTCACCCTGGCGAATTACAAGGAGATCTTCACTTCGGAAGTATGGATGAACAGCTTCAAAAACTCGCTCATCTATGTCTTTCTCAATGTGATAATCGTTCTGATCGTCTCCATACCGGGGGCGTATGCTTTTTCAAGGTACAACTTTCTGGGGGACAAACATCTGTTTTTCTGGCTGCTGACGAACAGAATGGCTCCGGCGGCGGTCTTCATCGTTCCCTTTACCGAGTTGTTTTATACCCTCCATATACACGACACCCATATGGCGGTGGCACTGGGACATTGTCTGTTCAATATTCCCCTGGCGATCTGGATTCTTGAAGGTTTCATGTCGGGTATACCGAAAGAGATAGATGAAACGGCCTTCGTAGACGGATACAGCTTCCCTCATTTCTTCAGAAAAATATTCTTTCCTCTCGTTGCGCCGGGGATCGGTGTTACCGCCTTTTTTAGTTTTACCTTTTCCTGGGTGGAACTGATCATTGCCAAAGCGGCAACGATCACCAGTGCCAAGCCGGTTGTTGTAACGCTGACGATCGGTATCGGAGCGGAGGGGGTGAAATGGGGACTTCTGGCCGCTGCGGGTGTGCTTACCATCATACCGGGCGCGCTGGTAGTCTATTTTGTTCGAAACTACATGGCCAAAGGCTTTGCGTTAGGAAGGGTATAAAAAATGATAGATTGGTTAATACAGACCTTCGGATGGATGTACTGGACATGGCAGAGCGGACTGTTTTTCACCGGAATTTTCGGGGCCATAACCTTTCTGGGAGTCTTGAACTCCTACAGTCCGAATGTTGATAGAAAAGGTTTTCTCCCGATTGAGACGGGAAGGGGCGACCGTCTCTTTATCGGAATACTGTCGACCATGGCGATTTTCTTCTTATGGCTGGGGCTGTTCGGGGAAACCATGCTGTGGATCACGGCAATTATTGGAGCGATATGGTTCTTCATTGAGTTCAAGTGGGGCTGAGTACCGACAGAGAACATGAGCACCTCCGGCCCGACGGAGACTCAGGGAAGACCATAAAAAAAATACAATATAAAAAGGAGAGAGTATTATGAGAAAAGCTCTTGTACTGCTGATTGCAGCGGCTGTTCTTACCGTACCGGCTGTTCTGTTCGGCGAAGGCCAGCAGGAACCCGTATCGGCTGAATCAAGCAACGCTGCGATCGAAAAATGGATTGAGGAGTTTTCACCTTCAGTCCTTAGCAAGGAAGAACAAAGAGAAGAGCTCGAGTGGTTTGCCAAAGCTGCTGAACCGTACCGGGGCATGCATATCAAGTCAGTAGCCGAAGGAATCAACACTCACAAATGGGAAGCCGAAGTGTTGGCTGAAGCATTTGAAGAGATCACCGGTATCAAGGTAACCCACGATATCATCGGTGAAGGTGAAGTAGTAGACCGGGTACAGCGTCAGATCCAGACCGGCCGCAAACTGTACGACATCTATGTAAACGATGCCGACCTGATCGGAACCCACCTGCGGGCCAACAGCGCTCTGAACCTGAACAACTACATGGTCGGAGAAGGCGCCAAGGTTACCAACCCGATGCTGGACATCAACGACTGGCTCAACCCTGAATTCGGCCAGGACTATGACGGAAACCAGCTCCAGCTCCCGGACCAGCAGTTCGCGAACCTGTACTGGTTCCGCTACGACTGGTTCACCGATCCCGAGATCAAAGCCCAGTTCGAAGATATCTATGGCTACGAACTCGGTGTTCCCATCAACTGGGATGCGTACGAAGACATCGCTCATTTCTTCACCTATGAAGTAAACGGCGACGGAACCATCGACGGCGAAAAAGTCTACGGACACATGGACTACGGCAAGAAGTCACCTTCCCTCGGATGGCGCTTCACCGATGCATGGCTCTCCATCGCAGGCGCCGGCGACAAGGGTATTCCCAATGGTCTGCCGGTTGATGAATGGGGAATCCGCGTAGAAAACAAGATCCCGAAGGGTGCATCCGTATCCCGCGGCGGTGCCGTAAACGGCCCGGCAGCTGTATACGCTCTCACCAAGTATGTGGACTGGATGAAAGAATACGCTCCTCCCTACGCCGCTTCAATGACCTGGTCGGAAGCAGGACCTACTCCTTCCCGTGGAAATGTCGCCCAGCGGCCCTTCCAGTACATCACCTGGCTTTCAGACCCGGCCTTCAACGATCCCGACAGCCCCGTAACGGATAAAAACGGCACTCCTCTGTGGCGTGTTGCTCCGACTCCCCACGGAAAATACTGGGACGAAGGTATGAAGATCGGTTATCAGGATGCAGGAAGCTGGACCATCCTCAAAGACAGCGTCAAGGACGAAGATCGCGCGGCAGCATGGCTCTGGGCGCAGTTCTGTGTTTCAAAAACTGTCAGTCTCAAAAAGTTCCTGGTCGGCCGAACTCCCGTCCGGAAGTCAACTGTATACTCCGACTACCTGGCGGAACAGGAGAAAGAACACAAGTACGGTGGTATCATAACCTTCTACAAATCACCGGTAGAATACATGTGGACCGACTCAGGCCCGAACGTACCGCATTATCCTCTGCTTGCCGAACAGTGGTGGAAAAATATTTCAACCGCCGTTACCGGCGAGACAACACCTCAGGAATCAATGGACAATCTCGCCCGAGATATGGACAACCTGATGGCCAAGATGAACCTCAGACAGTTCTCACCCGAACTCAATCCCGAAAGAGATCCCGAATACTGGCTCAGCCAGCCCGGTTCTCCGAAGGCGGAGCGTCCGGATGAAGAACCCATGACGGTTCCCTACGACGAACTGCTGAAGCAGTGGACAGGTGAATAAAACCTCACGCTAAAATCGGGTCCCGGTGCAAGCCGGGGCCCTTTTTGACAACAGACTTTCTCAATGAGAACGGAGCGGCAATGAAGATCAAGACACGCCTGATAATAATGAGCGCAAGCTTTTTCGCCGGGCTTCTCCTCATAGCAGGGATGTTGTTCTATCAACTCCGCATCAATGACAGGTATAACCTTCTGATAGGGGATATGAAGGACCTCAAAGCCCTGGTTTACGAAACGAACCTTCAACTTGACAGAATGATGTTCGGTTCGGAGCTGGTAGAGGAACATGAAGCCTTTCTACAATCCTATGAAGAGATGAGATCGGAAATGGAGAGATTCTTTCAATTACCGATCTATCGGGATCTGGTGGCGGAAAACAAGAGCGTGGAAAGCGACACCACAACCCTCCTGAACATGTTTTTGATGAATGATGATAAAGTCGCCGAATTGCACGGCAACGTGGAAAAACTTGGTAATATCTACAAAACCTATCTGCCTGGACTGTTCGAGGCATCGGTGTATTATGATGACGACCTTATTCAGACCAGTCTCGATAACATCGAAATCATGTCGGAAAATTTCAGCGGACGGGTAAGCAGTCAGCTCGACACCATAGTGGAGAATATCGAATTGGCAACTGCCTCTTATGAAAACCGAAGTCAATATATCGTTCTGGCTGTGGTAGGGGCCGTAATTCTCTTTGTCCTCTCAATGGCCCTCAATCTCATCACAAGACTCAGGATCCGGATCAGCCGTCTTCAGAAGGACATCCTCAGGCTGGAAACAGGTGATCTGTCACAACTGCTGTCCGAGGAGGGAAAGGATGAAATCAGCCAGATTTCAAAATCAATGAATGCCTTCCTTCTCCTTTTTCGCAGAATGATAGGACAGATAAAAACACTGTCGGAACAAACCAGCAGTCAGAAAAAGGAAGTGGATTCCATCTCTGAAGCATCGGTACAGGCGGTTCAGGAAATCCGGAGCCGGGTGAACGATCTGAACGGACAGTACAAGAGCATGATCGAAAACCTGAAACATACGGAAGAGGCAGCAGAACTCATACGACGGAATCTCGATCTGTTTGTCGAGAATATGGAGAATCAGACATCCGCGGTCAATGAATCGACGGCTTCCATCGAAGAAATGAACGCTACTATTCACAATGTAGTGGAAATTGCGGAGAAAAGAAAAGAGGCAAGCGCCCAGATGGTGGAAGTGACCGAGAACGGCGGACAGAAGGTCGAGAATAACAACGGTCTCATCGAGCAGAATGCCAGAGATGCTGAAGAAGTGGAAAATATAATAGACCTGATAAATAATATAGCCAGCCAGACGAACCTGCTGGCGATGAATGCCGCGATAGAAGCAGCGCATGCAGGTGAGGCGGGAAGGGGCTTCGCGGTTGTCGCCGAGGAGATCCGGAAATTCGCCGAATCCACCAACAGCAATTCAAAACGGATCCGGATTTCCATACAGAACATGACCCGGAGAATCAATGAAATCTCGGACGGGAGTACGGAAGTTCTGAAAACCTTCGGACAGATTTTGACAGAAACCCGTGGTTCCGATGACGCCCTATCGGAAATAAGCGGCAGCATACAGGAAATATCTCTGGGAAGTACTGAAATAATGAACGCCATGAACTCGCTCAGTACGGGCAGCGAGCAGATTAAGGGTAAAACCGGTGAAATCCAGATCAGCATAAATGAAACCAGCGATACCATAAAAGATGTGTACGCAATAGGAAATGATGTCAACGCCGAAATGGATGACCTAGAAACGGAGATGAGTGAAATCGAAGAGCTTATAAATAAAGTGAATATTCTGAACGGCGAAAACAGCAGGGTAATATACGAGTTGAACAAGGAGATGGAAAAGTTTACGGTCCCCGCGGAGGAAGATAATTTCTACGCAAAACCAACGAAACAAACATAAAAGCATATAAATAAACATTGACAAACAAAAACGAACATGAAATAATTAGTTACATGAGAGAAAAAATGAGCGCTTCGGTTTTATGTCCGCGGCGATGAAGGAGTATTGATATGGCAGAGAATTTTGTATGGGTCGATTTTGACCTGCTCGAACGATTTATGAAGGACGCATTCAGCGCCATCGGAATACCGGAAGATGAAGCGGCGATCTGCGCGGAGGTATTGATTACATCGGATAAGCGGGGGATCGATTCCCACGGCATCGGACGATTCAAGAGAATCTATATCGACAGGATCAATGACGGCATTCTGAATACACAAACGAACATAGAGGTTATAAAGGACGGTCCTACCACGGCGGTTATTGACGGCCACAATGGTATGGGGATGGTCATAGGAAAACGGGCAATGCAGCTGGCCATCGACAAAGCTAAACAGTACGGGCTCGGTATGGTGGCGGTCAGAAACACCACCCACTACGGCATAGCGGGATATTATCCCCTGATGGCCATCAAGAACGGTATGATCGGTATTACCGGCACCAATGCCCGGCCGTCGATAGCTCCGACCTTCGGAATTGAGAATATGCTGGGGACAAACCCCCTTACGATAGGATTTCCCACCGATGAGGAATTCCCCTTTGTTCTGGACTGCGCGACATCCGTGTCCCAACGGGGCAAGATCGAAGCCTATTCAAGAATGGGAAAAAACCTTCCCGAAGGATGGGTAATCGGTAAGGACGGGAAGTCCAAAACCGATTCGACCCAGGTCCTCAAGGACCTGGTGGCCGGTACGGCAGCCCTCGCTCCTCTCGGAGGCATAGGAGAGGATACCGCGGGTTACAAAGGTTATGGGTATGCCACGGTCGTCGAAGTCCTCTCTGCGGCTCTGCAGAATGGAAAATTCATGAAGGACCTCCTGGGATATGATAAGGACGGGAAAAAAATCCCCTATCCTCTGGGACATTTCTTCCTTGCCATTGACACCGAAGCCTTTCTAGGTCTGGAAATTTTTAAAACTATAGCCGGACAGATCATGAGGACTTTGCGGAATTCCGAAAAAATGCCGGGGACTGAAAAAATCTATACGGCGGGAGAGAAGGAATATGAAGCATGGCTGTTCCGCAAGGACAAGGGCGCCAAAGTTGATGTACAGCTGCAGAAAGAAATAATTGAGGTTCGGGACAAGTACAATCTCCCGTATACCTTTGATTTTGAGAAATAATGTGCTTTCATATTGAAGGAGAATACAGATGGATTTAAAGAAAGAGTCCCTGAAATATCATTCGACGGGACAGCCGGGCAAAATTGCAATCGCGACCACCAAACCCTGTCAGACAGCTGATGATCTCTCACTTGCCTACACGCCGGGCGTCGCGGCTCCGGTGCTTGAAATTGCCGAAAGACCCGATGACGCGTACATATATACCAACCGGGCGAACCTCGTAGCCGTTGTTTCCAACGGAACGGCGATCCTGGGCCTGGGAAACCGGGGAGCCCTGGCAAGCAAACCCGTCATGGAAGGAAAAGGTGTTTTATTCAAACGCTTTGCCGATGTTGATGTTTTTGATATTGAAGTTGATACCGAAGACCCTGACAAAATCATTGAAGTTGTCAAACTTCTCGAACCGACTTTCGGAGGAATAAATCTCGAGGACATCAAGGCTCCGGATTGCTTCAGGATCGAAAACGAACTCAAGAAGATTACGAATATCCCGATTTTTCATGACGATCAGCACGGGACGGCCATCATTTCCGGAGCGGGCCTGCTGAATGCCCTCGAAATCAACGGGAAAAAGATCGATGAGGCGAAAGTCGTCTTCAACGGGGCCGGCGCCGCAGGTATCTCCTGTGCCAGACTCTTTGTAGAAATGGGAGTAAAAAAGGAAAACCTCACCATGTGCGACAGTAAGGGAGTCATCTACACCGGCCGACCAGGTAAGCTGAACCCTGAAAAGGAGGAGTTCGCCTCGGACACGGATGCGCGTACCCTGGCAGACGCAATGAAAGGCGCGGATGTATTCATCGGTGTTTCAGTCAAGGATGCTGTTTCTCCCGAAATGGTAAAATCAATGAACCGCGACCCGGTAATCTTTGCAATGGCCAATCCGGATCCTGAGATTACCTATGAACTGGCGGTGAAAACCCGGCCGGATGTGATTATGGCCACCGGCAGGAGCGATTATCCAAACCAGATCAACAATGTGCTTGGTTTTCCCTTCATATTCAGAGGGGCCCTCGACGTAAGAGCAACCAATATTACCGAAGGGATGAAAATAGCCGCCTCCAGAGCCCTGGCGGACCTGGCAAAGGAACCGGTCCTCGATGTTGTTAAAAAGGCCTATAAAAACATGGATTTCAGTTTCGGGCCCCGCTATATCGTACCGAAACCGTTTGATCCCAGGGTGATAGAATGGGAGGCCCTCGCCGTAGCAAAGCAGGCAGTCAAGGAAGGGGTAGCCAGGAAGCCTATTTCTGATTGGGATGCATACGTCCTGGAACTGAGAAAACGAGTGGAAAAGTATTGGGAATAGACTGTCCCGAAGCTTAGCGCACAATCAGGATTAACCATCACTGTGACGCAATAATTCAACATCAATTACCCAGATGGAGTTATCTCATCAGTCTCCGACAGTCACATCTCCTGCTCAGCTGCAGGAGATGTATTTCGGCAGATATTCTCTACCCCACTTCAGGGGTGTTCTGTATCGGCGAAACCACATGGCCCTCTCTCCCGCCTCCAGCGGCAGCATAGAAGCGAAAGGTCGATGTACAAAGCGCCGGGCTAAGAGATTGTTCATCCACTGCATATCACAACCGGCCAAAGAGCCATGGCTTACTCCCGCCTTTGGGTTGTTCTCCCGGTAGGGTTTGACGAAGTTGTGATGCATGCGGTAGATACACAGCCGCTCTAATAGACAGTTGACGTTTTTCGCTACGTTGACCGTCTGGCGAACATAGTTAACAATATCCTTTCGCAGCTGACGATCCATGTAATTGACCGCGAACATGGCATTGGTCTTTCCCGGTTCTTTGGTGGACTTGCTGTGCAGATGCACCACCTTTCCTTCTGCCATAAGCAGGGAAATCTTCCGGTTCCGATACAGTCCTTTGGGATAGGCCGGGTGATCATCGCTATACAGATACAGCGGATCCTTTCTTCCGCGGGTGGCCAGGGCCGCTATCTTCTCCGCCAGCCTGCAGATAGACTTCTCCACACCTTTGGGATCAGGGCGGCAGAGCTGATCGAGGAAGTAGCGGTACAGCCGCTGGGAGGCGCTCATTCTTCCCTTGCGGCGCAACGTGGTGAAGTCCATGGCATAGAAGAACTGGCTCTGCTTGCCGATGAGGATGTTCAAATGGTGAGGGAAGAACTTGCTGCGGGTGTAGCTCTCAAAGCCGTCAAAGACCAGATCCTCGTTGAGCCGCAGATTATCGGTGGACAGGCAATGCTGGGCGATAGACCAGCGGGCCATGCGAAAGAGACGGTTCTGCACTGAACCGCGGGAGATTCTAAGGTTACGGGCCAGGTCGCGAATACCGGCAGTGGAACGCAGCTGGCGGAACAGCTGCTCGTAGTCAACCAGGCGCTTGGCGTAGTAGTTAAAGGAAAAACTCTGATCGCTGAAGGTGTGGCCGCAGTGTTTGCACAGATAGCGCTGTACCGCGCCGAAGCAGTGCGTAAGATGATGGCCGTCCTTGCGGTACCACGTCTGAGGGTGTGTTCCTTCGAAGTGCATCGGGCATTCAGGGTAAGGGCAGAAGGGGGGAATGAAGCAATAAGACAGGAGCATGGAAATACCTCCGTGAAATTGGATTTATTTCGTAAGAGGAGGTAATATGCAGTCCTGATTTGAAAACCGATAATTTTTCGAAAATTTTATTTCAATTGCCCTAAGCTTCGGGACAGTCTATAAATGATTGGCTGCAAGAACTTCTTCAGCAATCACAACTTCAATATTTTTACGCCGCAGCTCGTCTACAAAGTCACCCTTCACCTTTGCATCTGTAATAAGCATACTGATACAGTCGATCGGAGCGGTAACAAAATTTGAAACAACACCCATCTTGGTGTGATCAGCAGCCACGATAACAGGACCCTGAGTCCGTTCAATCATCAAACGGCCTATCTCCGCCTCCTGGTGGATCGGAGTTGTAAGACCATACTGAATACTCAACCCGTCGATACCGATGATAGCCTTGCTGCCGCTGACCTGCTGAAGCACCATCTGGGCAAAACCTCCGATCAGAGAATTAGACTGGGGCCTGAAAAGACCTCCGGTGAGGATGAGTTCGATATCCGGATTCTTTACATCCATAACAGCGCTGGCATTACTGGTTATAATCCTTATGTTTTTACCGGTGATATTCCGGAGGATCTGAGAAATCGTTGATCCGGTATTTATCAGAACGGTATCACCCTCTTTGATAAAGAGATTGACTGCCTTTCCGATAGCCTCCTTTTCATCCCGGTTGATCTGGTCCTTTTCAGTGTAGAGGGGTTCTATACTTATCCGGTGTCTCAGGATGGCACCTCCGTGGGTACGGTCGAGAATGCCCTGTTTTTCAAGAACATCAAGGTCTCTGCGTATTGTCAGTTCGGTTACATTGAACAGCTTGCTCAATTCGGCTACCCGAACGATGCCGTTATCCTGAATCATTTTCTGGATGCGGTGCTGCCGGTCGGCGGGGATAAAATTCTCGGTCATAGAACGCTCCATAGATATGATCTTCCTATTGTAGGGCTACTCATCGGGTGTGTCAATTCTGTTTGTTTGTTTATGAGTGAAATATTACCATATTGGTGATTAGTTTGTAATTAAAAATAACGTTTTCTTGACAGTTGAAATGGGGGGGGATACAATGATTTTACCTATCACTAAAAATCATTTTTCATAAGGAGTACAAGCAGATGGCGGAAAAAAAATATGTCGGTGCGATAGATCAGGGAACGACCAGTACGAGATTTATTCTTTTCGATCATGGCGGACAGATTGTGGCATCTCATCAAGTGGAACACAAACAGTATTTTCCTCAGGCCGGATGGGTGGAACATGATGCGATGGAGATATGGGAAAATACGAAAATAGTAATAAGGGAAACAATGAAAAAAGCCGGGGTATCGGCGGATGCGGTCGTATCGGTGGGTATCACCAACCAGAGGGAAACTACGGTTGTCTGGGATAAAGAAACCGGAAGACCCTACTGCAAAGCACTGGTATGGCAGGATACGAGAACCGCGGAATTGATTGAAAAAATGGCCCGGGATGGAGACAAGGACTGCTTTCGGGAAAGAGTAGGTCTTCCTCTGGCGACCTACTTTTCGGGTCCGAAAATAAAATGGATGATGGAAAAGATGCCCGAAATAGCGGAAGCGGCCCGGAGGGGAAACGCCTTGTTCGGTACGATGGACACCTGGGTTGTATGGTGGCTCACCGGAGGTCCCGAAGGAGGAGCTCATGTAACGGATGTGACCAACGCCAGCCGAACCATGCTCATGAATATCAACACCCTGGAGTGGGACGAGGAGATGATGGAGATCATGGGAGTACCGAAGTCGATGCTGCCGGAGATCCGGCCGTCGAGCGATCCGTCCTTCTACGGATATTCGAGGGCGGATGGGCCCTTGGGCGGAGAGGTGCCGGTAGCGGGGATTCTGGGTGATCAGCAGGCCGCGCTGTTCGGCCAGACTTGTTTCGCGCCGGGTGAAGCCAAGAGCACTTACGGCACCGGCGGTTTTCTCCTTCTCAATACTGACACAGAGGCAGTACAATCGAAGCACGGACTTCTTACGACGGTGGGATACAAAATCGGAGATCAGCCGGCGGTATATGCATTGGAGGGTTCGATTGCCGTAGCTGGTTCTCTGGTACAATGGTTTCGGGATAATCTCCAGATGATAAAGGAAGCGCCTGAAATAAATGTTCTGGCCGAACAGGTTGAAGACAATGGAGGGATCTATATTGTACCGGCATTTTCCGGTCTGTTTGCGCCCTATTGGAACAGCAGTGCCAGGGGGGTAATAGCCGGACTGACACATTACATAACGAAATCCCATCTGGCGAGGGCGGTGCTGGAAGCAACGGGTTATCAGGTGGCCGAATTGATCGAATCCATGGAAAAGGATTCGGGGGTCAAACTGGCGGAGCTCAAGGTAGACGGCGGGATGGTGGCCAGTGAGCTGCTCATGCAGTTTCAGGCGGATATTCTTGATACGAAGGTGATCAGGCCTGAGGTAACTGAAACGACTGCTCTCGGTTCGGCTTACGCCGCGGGTCTGGCCGTTGGTTTCTGGACCAGCCTGGATGATCTGAAGCGGAACTGGAAGATCGGCAGGACCTGGGAGCCCGGGATGGAAGATGCGGAGCGCAAAAAGCTCATGAAAGGATGGAAAAAGGCGGTCCAGCGTACGATAAGTTGGTTGGAATAGGTCTGGAGAATATGGAATAATTTGGAGAAATAATGCTTGACAGAATATGATGGGGTGCAGTACAACGTAAGAGAGATTTCTCAAGGAGGATTAAGTTATGAAATACCGGATCAAAGTGGACAAGGATAAATGCATCGCTGATGGCGTTTGCTATTCGATGGATCCTGATCACTACGTAGAAGATGATGAAGGCAAGGCGGAAGCTGCCGACGGTTCTATGGACGGATCGGTTTCTGTAGCTGAGTTCGACGATGATGGATTTGATGAAGCAAAAGATGCATGTGATGCATGTCCTGTTGAGGCTATCGAGATTGAAAAACTCGACTGAGCGGGCTCAATAGAATGGTATACGGCCGTCCCTGTACAAGGGGCGGCCTTTTTTTTATAGTGTATTCATGAAATGGACGATAACAGTACTTGTAAACAATTATGTCCGGGGCGGAGGTTTCCGGGCTGAGCATGGATATTCCCTCCTGCTGAAGGGAATCGCCGAAAAGGGTGAGAATGCTCAAAACCGTTCGATACTTCTGGATACCGGTCAAAGTTTCGAAATTCTTTCCTATAACTCGCTACAGGCAGGGGTTGATATAGCCGCGGTTGATACCATTGTACTCAGTCACGGACACTACGATCATACCGGCGGATTGCGGGGGCTCCTGCAGATTCTGAAAGAGGAAACATCCCTCTATGCACATCCTGCAGCTTTTGAGAAAAAGTACAGCGATAAAAACGGACTGCACATGATATCAACACCTGTTTCCAGGGATGAGGTCTTGACCGGTCCTGCAAAGATCCGGCTGCATGAAGAAACCGGTCCGATCAGGATCGCCCCGGGCCTGCAGACCACAGGCCGGATTCCCCGTATTCACAAAATCGAGGAAGAGGCCCATCGCTCCTTCACAGCCGACCGGAACGGAGAGAGAATACATGACGAGGTTCCGGATGATCAGTCTCTTGTTCTTCATACTGAGAAGGGAGGGTTCTATCTGATTTGCGGATGCTGTCATTCCGGTCTGATAAATACGCTTGAACATGCGGTAGAGCTTGCGGGGGGAAAAAAGGTCCTGGGGATTCTGGGAGGACTCCACATGATAGGAGCAGGGGAAGAGAGATTGCGGCATACTCTGGACCATCTGCGCAGCTATGATCCGGGATTCATCGCTCCGCTGCATTGCGCGGGAGCCAGAGAGACTGCGATGCTGTACAGAGATTTGGGTGAAAAAGTACGCTTTCTTTCGGTAGGCGACACCATCGAATTGTAGAAACTGATCTGGAGAGGATTGTACACCGGTAGAGGAGGCTGAAGGTGTGGAACAACATTGGTTTTAATCTTGGACTCATGATCGCGGCGTTCGCCATTCTCTTTAAATCGGCGGATTATTTTGTTGAATCAGCTGCCGGTATCGCCAACCATTTCAATCTTCCGAAGATGCTTGTTGGCATTGTCATCGTCGGGTTTGCCACGACGGCCCCGGAGATTGCCGTTTCAGCTCAATCGGCCTATCTGGGACATCCGGAAATCGCCTTCGGGAACGCCATCGGTTCGGTGATCGTGGATGACGGAGTTGCGCTGGCTCTTGCCGGGATTCTTGCTCCCACGGCTATCATGGTGAACAAGGATATCCTCAAAACCAGCGGGATCTTTCTGATTTTCATCGATATCATTGCCTTTCTGTTTGCTCTGGATTTCAAGATTACGAGAATCGAAGGTCTCATTTTTATCCTGCTTCTTATTCTTTATATTCTTTTCATATTCTATTCCGAGAAGAAGCGAAAACTCAATCTGGTGGAACTGGACGAGGACCTGATACAGAAAGGCGGAGAGAACCTGAAGCGGCTTATCTGGCTTTTTGCTGCGGGCCTGGTCGGGGTCATCATCGCCAGCCGGGGGGTGATTCACGCTTCCATAGTGATCGCCGAGTACTTTTCCATTTCAGAAACGATAATCGGTCTCACTATTGTGGCTATAGGAACCTCCCTGCCGGAGATCAGCACCTGTATCATGGCCAGCAGGAGGGGACACGGTGAGATTGCCGTCGGTGATATCATCGGCGCGGATATTCTGAATATCCTCTGGATCATCGGTGTTTCAGCCACCATCCAGCCCATGCATCTGAAACCCCAGACGGTCTATTATTCCTTTGCTTTCATGTTTCTCATAGTGGGGACTATGCTGGTTGAACTGAGGATACGGTACCGTTTCGGAAAGCTGAAGGGTTTTATTTTGCTGGGCCTCTACATTGTATATCTGATTTTCAATTTCCAGCTTCACTTCCTGCAGCACTAGGCGGTATTATTTTTCCAGTGTCCATGAAAAGGCACTTATTTTCCGCTCGAGGGTTTTTATTCTATGTTTACAGGACGATTTTCGGTCAGACGCGTAAGTTTTTTGGATTTAAGCCTGTATCTCTCTTCTCTGAAGAAACCTGCACATAATTCAGGTTTCGTTTCACGGACACTGAATATTTTTTCTGAGGAGGGGAAATGAAAATCTGCCGCTATAGAAAGATCAAAAGAGACCTTCCGCGAAAGGTTTTATTTCCGTTGACATATATACTGTTCTTCTTCTGTTCCTCCGTTCTGCCTGCCGATGATCCGGGGGCGATGGAGGGGATGCTGAAAATCCCGGGACCTGGAAGGATTATCACGGCTGAACAGATCGCTGAGAGCGGGGAAACGGATCTGTCAGGGCTTCTGGATAATGTGGCGGGTATTCGAGTTCTCTCATCCTCCGTTCCTGAAAGGGTATGGATTCAGATGCGCGGTTTGGGAGGGGATGGCTTCGGCCGGGCCCTGGTTCTGCTGGACGGCATACGGCTGAACGGTATGGAAAGCCGAGGGTACGGGTGGTCCATGGTACCCCTGCAGAGAATCGAGAGAATCGAAATCATCAGGGGGGCAGGCAGCGCAGAATACGGAAACGGCGCTGTTGCCGGGATCATCAATATTGTTACCAGGGATGCCGGGGAGGAGGCCGAACTTTCAGCAGGATTCCTGTACGGCGGACAGACATCAGCTGTCTACGGCCGGAGCCGTCTGAGCAGAATCCAGCTGCATGCGGGAAGGGGAACGGAAAATACAAGTCTCGATGTTGGTTTTCAGAGGCAGACAAACGAAGGATTCCGGGACCGTACCTATCATGAATCAACGGGAGCGGTCGTCGCTTTTGAAACGAAACCGGTCGAACTGATCACCAGCCGGATCGGGATCTCATACAATCAAAGCAGCTTTCAACTGCCCGGGGGATTGACTCTGGAGGAATATGAAACTGATCCGGATATGGCTGCCGATGATGAAGACAAAACAAACGAATACACCTTGAGGGCGGGAGGAGATCTCGAGTGGTTTCCCGCCGACGGCTTATCCCTTCTGTTACAAGGGGCCTATGAGTACCTGGCACGGAACACGGATATGCCCTCCTCAGCCGTTCCGTCTTTTTCCAGTTCCGTGTATCACAGCGGGCATATCCGTCCCCGGATGGTCCTGGAGTTTCTCCGCACGCCTGTTCCACTGAGACTCGCGGCGGGTGCCGACTTTTTTCTTGCGAGTCTCGATAGGGCAGATTACGGAGACACGAATCAGGAGTCCCTCAATAATCGATACCGATCATGCCTCGATACCATCGGAGGATACTCGGTGCTGTCTCTGGCTCTTTCCGAAGAGACGAATCTCTCCCTGGGAATCAGGTATGATACAGCCGAAATTATCGGAGAATATGATGAGTCCGGAATCGATGAGTGCAGCCGGTATCATTCCATGGTGTATGACGGTTTGTTGCGATGGGATCCCTTTGATGGAGGCAAGGTCCATATAAAAGGCGGTACACTATTCCGCTTCCCCCGCATGGATGAACAGATGGATGGGACTTCGGGCGCCTTCTATCCGGATCTGAAACCGGAGACCGGATGGAATCTGGAACTTGGCGGTAAATATGAAGTAAATGAGACCTTTTCCATAGAGTCGAGCGGGTACATCTTGAGACTGGTGGATGAAATTGCATATGATACCGCCGCATCCGCGATGGCGAACCTCGATGAAACCCGGCGGATCGGCGCGGACCTGGAATTGCGCTTTGAACCGGTGAAAACGGCGGGGATAGATCTGAATTACAGTTATATCTATGCTTTCTCTTCCCGGGGCGAGTATAAAGGGAAGCTCATCCCTCTCGTCCCCGCCCATAGTGTTCAGGGAGGACTGGATCTGTTTCTGCTTGAACAGCTCAAGCTCCGCCCGACTATCGTGTATATATCGGATTTCTATCCCGGCGGCGACTTTGACAATCGAAAGGGGCGGATCGACGCCTGCTGGCTTCTGGATTTCATGCTGCAGTATCGAGTACCTGGAGCACAGGGAATGAGACTGGTATTAAAATGTGAAAATCTTCTTGACCAGGTGTATGCTCCGTATACCGTATGGAATGAATCCGAAGCTGCCTATTCATTTTTCCCGGCCCCCGGCAGATCTATAAGCCTGAGCGCTGCATACAGTTATTGAGATCCGCAATTCCCGGTACTCTCAGCTTCAGGCGTATCAGCCGCCGCCGACGGGGAAATAGAGAAAGAGTTTGTCGCCGTCGGCAAGGGGTGTATCGAAAGTGCGGCGCTTTCTGTTGATGAGGGGAACCATGTGATTGCGGTGTTCCTTCTTTACCTGCAGAGTATCGAGAAGTTCTCCGACCGTGGTATTCTGTTTCGTTTCGAGAACCGTCCGGCTGGGAACATTTTCAATTTTAAAAAAACCCATATACTCGATGGTAACCTTCATACGGTAAAAATAGTGGATTCTGACAAAAAGAGTCAACTGCTTGAATGAAAATGACGGATCAGCGTTTTTCTGCTGGAGAATACCAGGATTGCGGAAGACAGAATGACCAGCAGCAGGAGAATCAGAATCATATACATCACGGCATCCAGGCCCGCCTGTTTTTCAACCAGACTGACCAGTTTGACTCCGAAGGCCCCGGCTCCGAAAACAAGGGTGAATTTAAGCCCGAAACCGATGGATCGCCAGCTGGCGGGAGTCAGATAGGCAACCAGACTGTTCTCGATGGGCTGCATTCCCAGGAGAAAGAGAACGAAAAATCCGGTAGCCGGAATGAGAAGCCAGTTTTTCAGCACAATCGCACCGATAAGGAAGGGGAGGCTGATGAGAAAAAAGGCGAAGTAGGCGATATTGAGTCGGTAACGGTCCGCTACCCGGCCTCCGATGGCCTGACCGGCTATTCCGATCACGTAGACGAAGGTTGCCACGAGATTTGCCGTGAGGGTGTTGAATGCGGATGCGTCATCGAGGGCCATGATATGAGCGGACAGCCAGTTCTGTGCCTGAGCGCTGATATCCCCGAGCCGGTATTCCAGGAAGGCCGGCAGGATGAGGCTGAAACTGCGGAAGAGGGTACCGCTGAAGACGAGGACCGCCGCAAATATAAGAAAGAGCCGCCGGGCTGTTCTGTTATCCAGGGCCTCGGTCTGCATCTGGTCGCTACCCTTTTCAAGCTTGAAAGGGGCGAAGAAGGAAGATATTCCGATAAGCACACCGAAGGCTCCGATGATGACCAGACCGCCCCGCCATCCGATCAGATAGTTGAACAGACCGAGGGTAAAGGGCACCATAGCCATTCCGACGCTGCCCCAGATACCGACGATACCGAGGGCTTTTCCCCGTTCCCTGATTCCCTGGGTGGCGAGGGCCGTACCCGCCGGATGATAGGAACTGCACCCGACACCGACGAGGGCGAAGGCTGCCGTAATCATGGTCAGGGAGGGGTTGGTCCCCGCCAGAATCAGTCCGATACCGGCGATGATCATACCGCTGCCCATGGCGCTTCGATGGCCCCAGTGATCGCTCATCCAACCCCAGCCGGCGGCAAGGATCCCGTAGAGAAAATACATCCAGAAACTGAGGTTGACCACCTCCGAAATAGGCAGACCAAGGTCACGGCTCAGGGGCATCACCATAGCCGGAAAGGCAAGCATGGCAAAGTGGGTGAAGAAATGGGAAACCGAACTCAGTATCAGTATGGTTTTTTCATTACGGGTCATCGCTGAATTACGCTCCTTGGAAAATAGTACCGGGAAATTTGCATACCGGGTATCGTTGAAGAATAATTGAATTAGGAGGTTCTTGCAATGCACATCGGCGCCACTGAGATCATCGTTATACTGGTGCTCTTTTTTCTGCTTTTCGGAGCCCGAAAACTACCGGATGCAGCCAGGTCGCTGGCGAAATCGCTAAAGATTTTCAAGCACGAAATGAGGAACCTCTCCGAGGAGCTGGATTCGACGGAGGAGAATGACAAGGACGAGAAAGAGGGGAAAGACTGAAGCTGAGACATTCTGGGATCACCTGGAGGTCCTGCGCTGGAAAATCCTGGCAACCGCCAGTCTGATCGGATTCATCGCGGTAGTCCTCTTTCTGTTTGGAGACAGACTGCTCGAGGAGCTGCTGAAATATCCGCGACAATCAGGTGTAAGGCTCGTCTATATCAGACCACAGGAAAAATTTCTGACCTACCTGCGGATGGTCTTCTTCAGCGCGGTGATCTGCGGCATCCCCGCGGCCATTCTGCAGATGGCTTCCTTTCTTTTTCCGGGTCTGCACGGAAGAGAGCGGCGGGTTTTCGTTCCCGCGGTAGCGGTGATGATACTGCTCTATACCGGGGGAGTCTTGTTCGGCTATTTTCTCCTGGTGCCGTATGTGATCGGCTTCTTCCTGAGTTTCGGGACACCGGAAGTACTGCCTTTCTGGAGTATCGGTGCGTATATACAGGTACAGCTCTCCCTCGTTCTGATATGCGGGCTGATATTCTTTTTCCCCCTGGCGCTTTTCGCCGGGGTGAAGATGGACATCCTCGATGCCGGGATGCTGAAGGCCGGGCGGAAGTATGTACTGCTCGGTCTCTTTGTAGCTGCTGCCTTTCTGACACCCCCGGACGTATTTACCCAGGCTGCAGTGGGGGGGATTCTGTACCTCCTGTATGAAATCACCATAATTGCCCTAAAAGTGACGATACCGAAAAAGTCCGAGAAACCAGACGGTAAGGAGAAATCGGATGAACAGGCGTGATTTTTTGCGTGAATTGGGAAGATACGGCGTCGCGGCGGGAGCTGCAGGTGCTTTCGGTTGGCCCCTCAGGCTTTTCGGCCAGGAGAACTCCCGGCGCGGCAGTGCCGGAACCGGACAGAATGCGGGGCAGGAAATGTATGATCTGGCTGCTGTTATGGGCGGGGAACCTCCGGCGATGTTCGATGCCGGCATAGCCGCCCTCGGAGGTATGAAGAGTTTCGTTCGTCCCGGACAGACTGTTGTAATCAAACCCAACGCCAGCTGGAATGTATCACCGGACAGGGGCGCCACCACAACACCCTCCTTGATCAGAAGAATCGCCGAGCATTGCCGGGACGCGGGGGCGGCAAAGGTCTATATCCTGGATCACACCATAGACAACTGGAAGCTTGCGTACGCGACAACAGGAATCGAAGGTGCCGCAAAAACAGGCGGAGGCCAGATAGTGCCTGCCAACTCGAAAGGATATTATCAGGAAGCAGCCGTTCCGGGTGCCAGATCGCTGAAGAAGGTCCTGGTTCACGAATTGATTCTGGAAGCCGATGTGGTAATAAATGTGCCCATTCTCAAGCATCATGGCAGCACGCTGATTACCAGCGCCATGAAGAATCTCATGGGAGTGATCTGGGACCGTTCTTTCTATCATTCAACGGATCTGCACAGGTGCATCGCTGAGTTCGGCCTTCTGAGAACCCCGACACTGAATGTCGTGGATGCCCATACGGTGATGATGAGCGGAGGTCCGAGAGGTTCTTCCTATCGATCCTCCCTCACGGTAAAGAAGATGCAGATCCTCTCGCCGGATATTGTCGCGGCGGACGCGGCTGCGGCGAAAACCTGGGGAATCGAACCGGAAAAGGTCCGGTATATCGGGCAGGCCGACGAGCTGCGGCTGGGAAATATGGACCTGGACCGCCTCCGTATCGCCCGGATACGGATAGGGTGAGGGATGGCTATGGATACTCGTACAAAAGGCTTGTATCGCACCCTCCGGCGGGCGCGCCTGGGTGCTGCAGCCCTTGTTTTCATCCTGTTCTACCTCTCTATCAGCTTCACCGGGCCGGTATACGGAGCTGTTCTGGACTTCCTGACCTCTCTCCAGGTGCTGCCGTCCTTCATCAATACGGCGTTTGCAGGGGGCGCCTGGATCGGTGCGGGATTTCTCCCGGTACTGCTGGTTACCTTTCTGCTGGGCAGACTGTACTGTTCGGTCCTCTGTCCGCTTGGCATTCTGCAGGATGTGATCCTGTTTTTCTCAGGAAAGATCGCCCGGCGGACTATGCGGTACCGGACCGCCGGCTGGAATATACACCTGCCGGTAACGGTATTGACCCTCGGTTCAGCGGCTGCTGGTGTTCCCGTTCTACTCGGACTTCTTGAACCCTTCGCCTTCTGGGGCAGAACCTACCGGGATGTTCTCGTCCCTTCGGGAAGGCTCGCAAGTATCGGTCTTGTGGAACTGTTGAAGAGCTTCCGGATTTTTCTGGCTCCCGTCCCCTTCATAGGCGAACCCGGTGCGATTATTCTTACTGCGGTTCTTCTCGGGGCGCTGATTCTGGTCACCGTCCGGTACGGCAGATGGTACTGTAACCGCCTGTGTCCGGTAGGAGGTATCCTGAGAGTCCTCAGCCTCCGGCCGGTCTGGAGTATCGGCTTCGTGACGGACCGATGCACTTCCTGCGGGATATGTGCTTCAGTCTGCAGAAGCGGTTGCATTGATATTGAGGCACAAACGGTTTTTACGGACAGGTGTGTTGTTTGTCTCGACTGTCTGGCGGCATGTCCCTTCGGAGCCCTTGAAATCGCCGGTAATTATTCCGGAAGGATCAACAGGGTCCGAACGGTGCGGCCGGCCGACCCGAACCGGAGGAAGGCTGTGCTGATTTCCGCCGGTACACTGCTGGCGGCGGCGGGAGCCGGAGCTCTCGGGCAGGTGTCCGGGACCGCGAAGAAATCCGATCGGACGGTGATTCCTCCCGGATCCGAATCCCTGGATCGGTATACTTCGCGGTGCATCTCATGTCATACCTGTGTTTCAGCCTGCCCGACCCATGTTCTGCAGCCCTCGTTTTTCGCCCTCGGAGTATCGGGTTTCCTTCAGCCGGTAATGGATTACCGCAGCGGATACTGCGAATGGGAGTGCAATATCTGTACTCAGGTATGTCCAACCGGGGCCCTCTCTCCGATATCGGTGAAGCGGAAACAGGAGCTTCAGCTGGGGAGGGTGGAATTTGTAGAGGACCGCTGCGTGGTCTTCAGTCAGGGAACCGCCTGCGGTGCCTGCGCCGAGGTATGTCCGACCCAGGCAGTCAGGATGATCCCCCTCAGGGGGGACCTCACCCAGCCTGTTACCGATAATGCGATTTGTTCAGGCTGCGGCAGCTGTGAACATGCCTGTCCGGTGGATGGAGAAAAGGCGATCTTCGTACGGGGGCTGGAGGTCCATCAGGAGAGGGAAGTGCGTCAGACGGAAGCGCCGCCGATTTCGGTGGATGTTCCCGAGGAATTTCCGTTTTAGCTGCTCAGGTTTCCATGCTGTGCGGATTACACCGGGGTCGGGAAGCCTATCCGTATTTCACGGTTTGATTGCGCCCGTTATTTTTGCCCTGATAGAGGGCCAGGTCCGCCTGTTTGATGAGCTTCTCCACGTCCCCGCCTGCAGCGTACTCGGCGACACCGAAAGTCATTGTGATGGAGGGAAGTCCGGTTCCGGTACAACTGAAAGTCGTCTCCTCGATAAGACGACGGATCTTCTCGGCCAGGGTAAAGGCCCCGCCGATATCAGTCTCGGGAAGGAGAAACATGAACTCTTCGCCCCCCCAACGGGCAACCTGGTCCAGCTTTCTTATGACCGACAGGAAAGACCGGGCAATATCCTTCAGCACGGTATCACCGCAGTCATGTCCGCAGGTATCGTTGATTTTCTTAAAATGATCTATATCGGTCAATATCAATGAGAAAATATCGCTGCTGCGGGAGGATCTTTCTATCTCATATTCGATGAAATCGATCATCTTTCTGCGGTTGAACAGGCCGGTGAGCATATCCCTGGTCGCCTTCTCATAGAGCTGCCGGTTGACCCTTTCGAGCTCCTCTTTCGACGACCGGAGTTCATCCTCCATCCTTATACCCTTGAGGACTTCCTTGTTCAGGTCGATATTGATCTCTTCCAGCTTGTCACGGTAGTTTTTCAATTCCAGATGGGTTCTCACCCGCACCAGCATCTCTCCCTGATTGTAGGGTTGAAGGATGTAGTCCACCGCACCGGCTTTGAAGCCCTTCATGATACTTCTCTTATCCATCAGGGCTGCCAGAAAAAGGATCGGGGTGTCATGATACTCGGGGATTGCGTGAATGGTACGGCACAAATCGTAGCCGTTGAGTTCGGGGCTGCTCATGTCCAGCAGGATCAGTTTGTATTGGAGGGATTTCAGGTTTTCCAGAGCCTCGTTTTCCGTCGGAACGAAGCTCAGTGAATAGGGCTGTCGTTTAAAACAGTCCCTGATGATAGCGTAATCTTCCAGATTGCCGCTGATGATAAGGATATTTACACCCTTGTTCTTCATGCCTGCCTCGTATGTATGCTTACTATTTTAATGGTAATATATGAAAATTCAAAATGCGAGACTTTCCGAAAAATGCAGAATCAGCTATTCTTGCTGTATGGGACAGTTTGAATTTGAACAGGTGACCACCCGGGGAGGAGACCGGGGTGAGTCAAGCCTGGCTGATGGAGAGCGCAGGCGCAAGGATGATCTCTTCTTTCATACCCTCGGCAGTATTGATGAGTTGAGTTCGTATCTCGGAGTGGTACGGTCCCATCTCCATCGGGAACCGAAAGCAATACAATCCACCCTCCGGCGCAGCGGAATAGATATCTCCGATATCCAGGAAAAGCTTCAGCTCATCGGCGGAATGGCGGCAGTGCCGAGATGGTCGAAACTTTTTGAGAAGTCGAAAAAAATCAGCAGTGCCGAAGTTGAACGGCTTGAAAAACAGGAACGCGCCCTCATGAAACAGACCGCGGTCCCTCAGCGTTTCGTCCAGCCCGGCGAGACTGTCCTGTCGGCGCATATACATGTAGCCCGAACCGTCTGCCGGCGATCGGAGCGTTGGGTGGTACAGTGTATCCGTGAGCGGGGACTGGATCATCTCATTCCGGCCCAGCAGTATCTCAACAGGCTGGCGGATTTTCTTTTCGTCCTTGCCCTGTGGTATGAACAAAACAGAGAGGAGTAGAACATGGAATCGTACAATTGGAAGAGCCAGACATCGAAAAAGAAGGGTGAGGGTATATATCTCAAGACAGTACACAGCGGAAGAATGACCGTTGCACACTGGAGTTTCGATGCAGATACCGATCTGCCCGAGCATTCTCATCCTCATGAACAGATAGCCCTGCTGCAGGAAGGCCGTTTTGCCCTGATGGTCCAGGGCGAGGAGAGGGAGCTTGAACCGGGCGAGGTCGTTGTCATTCCTCCTGATGTGCCGCATTCAGGCCGTGCAATTACAGCCAGCCGGGTGATAGATATATTCTCCCCGGTACGTGAAGATATGCGGGATTAATCTACATTTTGGTAGGTAAAAAGTAAAAAAAATACAAATTTGTAAGATATTCCCCCGGCGTCCTATTGCTTTGTCGGGGAATATTTTTCTCTAATCCTTATTGAATATTGACTGTCCCGAAGCTTAGGGCAACTTAGGTAAAATCTTCGGGGAAGTATCGGTTCTAAAATCATGGCAACGAATCACATCCTTTTTATGAGTAAAAATCGAATTTAAAGTAGAACATCTCAAGATCCTGCAAAGTTATTTTTATAATACAGAGGAGAGAACCTTAGATATACAGTTAAGTTGGAATTATTGCATCACTGTGATGGTTTATCCTGATTGTGCGCAAAGCTTCGGGACAGTCTAAATCGCTTAGAGAAAACCCGTATCGAAATTGCAGTGAATGACGATTTCGTACAGCCCACCGTAGATGTCATCGTGAAGGGTGCCAGGAGCGGTGAAATCGGTGATGGAAAGATATTCATCCTACCCCTGGATGATGTGATCCGCATACACAGCGGTGAACGCGGCAGGGATGCCGTCGGATAGGATGGGATAAGAAAAAAGTCGTCCTTGCACACCGATTGACCCCTTTGAAGTCTCAGCTCCAAAGGGGTCGTTTCATATATCCGGCCGTTTGTTTCGGACCAGAAACTTGCGGTGAGAAAGCAGTTAAAAAGTAATTATTCGATATCCGTTTTCAATATAGCGGGCTATGCCGGGATGTCCGGACATATCGCCGCAAAGGGGAAGTTTATTCTGTTCCGCCGCGTCCAGGGACCCCATTTTCGCCGCACAGGCTCTGCAGACACAGTCCAGAAGCCCCCGTTCGATACATTTCAGATAGAGGCCCCTGAAGGGAGTTTCCTCCTTTTCAAAATCGGAAATCAGTCCTGTTGCACTCCCTTCGATGATCAGTTTCACTTCATAGCCTTTGTCTGCCAGGTCGAGGGTGTTCAGAAGTACGTGGGCGAAACACATAAGTTCACCGTTGAATGCGAAGAGGGCATATTTTTCAGCCATTTCAGTCCTCCAGTTCTACCTTGAGCCGTTTGTTTATTTTCCCCTTGCTCTTGTGTCCGACGATGTGGAAGGTGCCTATCTCGCTGGTGTTGGCGACGTGGGTGCCTCCGTCTGCCTGCAGGTCGAGACCCTCGATTTCAACAACCCGGATCTCGGTAAGCGAGTCGGGCAGCAGGTTGATTTTGGTACGGATAAGATCGGGGATTTTTTCGGCCTCCTCCCGGGGCAGGATCCTGACCGAGAGGGGCAGGCCTCTGGCTATTTCGATGTTGACCTTTTCCTCTATTTCATGGACCAGGTCGGCGGAGAAGTTTTCGAACTCAAAATCCATCCGGGCCTTGAGGGGTTCCATGTTGCCGCCGGTCACCTGGGCCTGATAATCTCTCCATACCACCCCGCAGAGGACATGCATGGCCGAGTGGGTCCTCATCAGCTTGTGCCGACGTTCCCAATCGATATGACAGCTCACGGCTGTACCGGGCTCCGGCAGTTCACCGTCGGAACAGTGAATTACATCATTCCCCTGACGGGCAACCTTCGTCAGTTCCAACCGCTTTCCGTTGTACTCGATACTTCCCAGATCAGCCGGCTGTCCTCCGCCGCCCGGGAAGAATGCAGTACGATCCAGCAAAATCGCAGACTGGTCCCGGTCTACCGATTGAACCACTGCGTCGAAATCTTTGAGATATGCATCCGTTTGATACAAGAGTTCAGTCATGCGTTACTCCCTTTTTCTGTTTTCACCACAGTATAACTCCGCTTCACGGGATGGGCAATTGGAGATAGGTTTAAATGAATTAGACATTTTGAATTTATTATTCTTTTAGGCGGGAGACGATCTGTTTTTTGTTAAATTGGTATTGACAAATTTTTCCGCTTTGTGTCATAATTCTGCATGGAGACACTTCATATCTTCATTTCCAGAATAAAGTATAATTTACTCAGTTTCCGCTTCCGGTTTTCCGGAGAGCTGAAAGAGCATGTTCATTCTGCGGGGGCCCGATGCGGCTTGCCTGCGATGATGAACCCGGGCGGTACGGATGCCCTCCGCCCGGGCCTACTGTGCATAACCCCGAGCAGGGAAAACGCTGCGGCGTGTCCTGTTCGGGGTTTTGTTTTTTTCAAGAGAAAAAATCGATTCAGAAAAGATCTATAAGGAGGTTTCAATGATCAGTCAATTTCCCCGGGGACTCAGTTACGATGATGTACTTTTAGAGCCGGCATATTCGGAGGTGCTCCCGTCGGAAGTCAGCACTCAGACTTTTCTGACTGCGGGACAGAGACTCTCGATTCCCGTTCTTTCGGCGGCGATGGATACGGTTACCGAATATGAGATGGCTGTTGCCATGGGGAACCAGGGGGGAACGGGGGTGATCCACCGGAACATGACCCCCTCACTGCAGGCCGAACAGGTAAGCCTGGCAAAGAATGCGGCTGACAGCGATTTTCCCGGAACCGGCAGATTGGTCGGGGCGGCGGTTGCTCCGGCGGATTTCCGGGTCAGAATGCCCCTCCTTCTGGAAGCCGGAGTCGATTTTGTAGTGATCGATACGGCTCACGGTGATTCAAAGAATGTTCTCGAAACGATCTCCGGGATAAAAAAAGAGTACAGTATTCCGGTAATCGGTGGGAACGTCGCGACAGCCGGCGGAACCCGCAGACTGATCGAAGCCGGAGCTGATGCCGTCAAAGTCGGGGTCGGTCCGGGGTCCATCTGTACCACCAGAGTGGTCGCGGGTGTTGGCGTTCCCCAGCTATCGGCGGTCATGAACTGTGCTGCCGAAGCCCGGCCTCACGGTATTCCGGTGATAGCCGACGGCGGTATCCGCTATTCCGGTGATATTGTCAAAGCCATCGCCGCCGGTGCTTCCTCGGTCATGCTGGGAAATCTTCTGGCAGGTCTCCGGGAGACTCCGGGAATGGTTTTCGAGCAGGATGGACAGCTGTATAAAAAATACCGCGGCATGGGATCCGAAGGAGCCTTGAAACAGGGCGGAGCTGACAGATATCAGACCGGCAAGGATGAAATTCCGGTCCCGGAAGGGGTGGAAGGATTGGTACGGGTCAAGGGCAGTCTTGCGGATTTTCTGTATCAGCTGATCCAGGGGCTGCGCAAGGGAATGGGGTACTGCGGCTGCGGGACCATTCAGGAGCTTCAGAATCACCACAGTTTTGTACAGCTGACCGGAGCCGGTCTGCGTGAAAGCCACGCGCATACTCTGGTGGGAGTGAAGAACACCGCTAACTACAATCATATTTTAGAATATACAGGTTAAAAACGTGCCGACTTTATTAACCCGAACGATACAGCGAATTCATATTGAAAAAAAGCAGGATTACGCCGTCGAAGCGTCGAACCTGCTGCAGGTCCTGAAATCCCAGCTCCATCTCTCATCCCTCAGGGGCGTCCGGATCTTGAACCGCTACGATTTTCAGCATCCCGGAGATCGGCGATACGGAATAATCAGAGATCAGGTCTTTTCCGATCCGGCCACCGATGCGGTATTTGAGGAGCAGCTTCCGGAAGACCCGGACGCGGTCATCGCGGTTGAATACCTGCCCGGACAGTTTGATGCCAAAGCTGAAGCGGCTTCACAGGCCATCGGGATCATTCTCGATAAGCGGCCCGAAGCGGTAAAGTGCGCGAAGGTCTATCTGCTCTACGGTGCTTTGACCGATGCTGAGCTCGAAGCAGTCCGGAAGTACCTGATCAACCCGGTGGATTCCCGTGAAGCTTCCCGGGAGATTCCGGATTCCCTCGATGGGGATACTGCCGAACCGGAGGCGGTTCCTGAAATCGCCGGATTCATCCGTATGGACTCTTCCCGATTGGCCCTGCTCAGGCAGGAACTGGGGCTGGCGATGTTTCAGGCTGATATCGAGGTCTGTCGGGATTATTTTGCCGAGGTGGAGCGGAGAGATCCGACTCTTGCGGAACTGAAGATCCTGGATACCTACTGGTCCGATCATTGCCGTCATACCACCTTTACGACACAACTGGATGAAATAAAGCTGGAACAGGAGGCCGGCGGGAGCCATATTTCCCGGAGTCTGGAGGAGTTCCAGCGCTGCCATGGTGCCGGCCCCTGCAGTCTCATGGATATTGCCCTGGCGGGTATGAAGGCCCTGAAAAAAGCGGGAAAACTTGAGCGGGTCGAGGAATCCGAGGAGGTCAACGCGGCCAGTGTCCATATCGATGTTTCCACCCCCGCTGGTAAGGAACAATGGCTGCTGATGTTCAAGAATGAAACCCATAATCATCCGACGGAAATCGAACCTTACGGCGGTGCCGCCACCTGTCTCGGCGGGGCGATCCGTGATCCTCTGTCGGGACGTTCCTATGTATATCAGGCTCTCCGGTTGACCGGAAGTGCCGATCCCCGTCAGCCCATGGAGTCGGTACGGGCGGGAAAGCTGCCTCAGCGGGTCATTACCGCGGAGGCAGCCCGGGGTTACAGCTCCTACGGCAACCAGGTCGGGATCGCCACCGGATACGTTCATGAAGTGTATCATCCGGGATATGAAGCCAAGCGGATGGAGATCGGGGCGGTCGTCGGTGCAGTTCCCCTTCGTCATGTCCGGCGGGAAAGACCGCAGCCCGGTGATTATGTCCTTCTCATCGGAGGTGCCACCGGCAGGGACGGGATCGGCGGAGCGACCGGTTCCTCCAAGAAACATGATGCCGATTCTCTCGTGGAGGCCGCCGCGGAAGTGCAGAAGGGAAATCCGCCGGAGGAACGCGCATTGCAGCGCTTCTTCAGGGATCCCGAGGTAAGCAGGAGGATCAAGAGGAGCAACGATTTCGGAGCCGGCGGGGTGAGTGTCGCTGTCGGCGAACTCGCCGAGGGCCTGGAGATCGATCTGGATGCGGTCCCGAAAAAGTACCGGGGCCTGGATGGTCTCGAAATTGCCCTCTCCGAATCCCAGGAACGGATGGCTGTTGTACTTGATCCCGAGGATGCAGAGTTCTTCATTCGGGCCGCCTCTGGGCAGAATCTGCAGGCTGTCATCATTGCCCGGGTCACCGATGAGAAACGGCTCGTGATGAACTGGAACGGGCGTACCATCGTCAGTATAGCCAGGGATTTTCTCGACAGCAGCGGAGCTCCCCGTTTCGGGACGGCGAAAATATCCCGGCCCCTGTACGATGAAGGGCCTTTTTCCGTAGATAGAAACAGCGGAAAAGCCGGGCCGATCAGGCCGGAGGATGATCCTGAAGACCCCGATGAGGATGATCCAGCGGCGGGATTCAGCGCATCCGGGCTCTGGTATTCTACCGTCGGGAACATGAAGCACAGCAGCAGGCATGGGCTGATAGAACGCTTCGACGCGACTATCGGGGCGAGGACCGTGCTCATGCCCTTCGGAGGAATACACCAGATTACTCCCGCCGAAGCGATGGCGGCCAAGGTTCCGGTCGAAACCGGAGAAACCGAAACAGTCAGTGTCATGGCGGCGGGTTTTGATCCCGACATCGCCCAATGGAGCCCGTATCATGGAGGTATCTATGCGGTGGTCGAGGCGGTATCCAGGGCCGTTGCGGCGGGGGCTTCACCGGATGAGATGTACCTGGCCTTTCAGGAATATTTCGAACGGCTGGAGGATAAGCCGGAAAAATGGGGAAAACCCGCTGCCGCTCTCCTCGGGGCTTTCCGGGCCCAGATGGACCTCGAAATAGCGGCTATCGGCGGCAAGGACAGTATGTCGGGCAGCTTCGAAGATCTCCACGTGCCCCCGACCCTGGCGGCCTTCGCGGTAGCTCCTGCGGAGTTGAGGAACATCAGGTCCCCGGAGTTCAAGCAGCCGGGGGATGAAATTGTTCTGTTCGAACTGCCCATCGGGGAAGAGCACCTGATAGATTTGAAGGACTTCAGGGAACTGCTCCGGTATGTGTACCGGATCAATGCGGCAGGGCTCCTGACAAGCCTGAGGGCTCTCCGCAGCGGAGGCATCGCTGCAGCGGTTGCCGAGATGGGCTTCGGCAGCATGATCGGCTTTGAATTCTCCAGGGCCTTTCTGCGGGCAAAATCCGGGGACCCGGGTTCCCCTGGCCGGAGCTCCGGCGGCCGATCCGCCGGCAGTCATGCTTCCGGCAGTTTTTTAAGCGGCAGCCTCACTCTGGAAGAGGAACTCGGATATCCGAAATACGGAAGTTTTCTCGTGGAGCTGAAAAATGGTATCAGGGCATCCGACCTCCCGGATCCGCCGAAAGGAGTCCGGCTGCACTGTATCGGCACGACCCTCCGTCATCCCGTACTCAATGCGGGAGGGCAGTCCGTCCTGCTCGGGAAGCTCAGAAGTGTCTGGGAAGAAACTCTGGAGGAAATTTTTCCCACCCGGACTGAGCAGCGGGAGAAAGACCTGATTCAGCCGGTTCCGCCGGGGGACAAAAGTGCAGCTGAGCCGGGCGGAAACAGGGCGAACAGTCCGGACCGGGACAAAAAGGACTTTCAGATCGGAAGCCGGATAGAGACTGGAAACCGGTCAGGGACGGGAGGCCGCATCCGATATGCGAAGCCCCGTGTCTGCATCCCCGTTTTCCCCGGAACGAATTGTGAGGATGAGAGTGCCCTGGGTTTCGAAAAGGCCGGGGCTGTGCCGGATATAAGGATTTTTCGCTCCAAAACCATTACGGAAGTGGAGAAATCCATCGAAGAGCTGACCGAAGCGGTAAGGGACTCCCAGATTTTCATGATACCGGGGGGATTCAGCGCGGCGGACGAGCCTGACGGTGCCGGAAAATATATTGCGGCTGTCCTGAGGAGTCCGGCCCTGCGGGAGGCAATATCCGAGCTCCTCGAAGAGAGAGACGGCCTGGTTCTCGGAATCTGCAATGGATTTCAGGCCCTCGTACGAACGGGATTGCTGCCCTTCGGCGAATACCGGAGCATTGTTCCCGGGATGCCGACCCTGGCGGTGAACACCATCGGCAGACATGTGTCGAGATATGTTCATACCATCGCGTATGACAATGGTTCCCCCTGGACTTCAGGTGTCAAAACAGGAGAGATTCACAGCATCCCGGTTTCTCACGGGGAAGGACGGTTTACCGCCGATCCGATACTGATACAGGACTTGTTCGAAAAGGGTCAGGTTGTGTTCCGGTACTGTGACCGGGAAGGCCGTCCGACGATGAGCTTTCCGGACAATCCGAACGGATCGATTGCCGCAATAGAGGGGATTACCAGCCCTGACGGGCGGATTCTCGGAAAGATGGGACATTCGGAACGGATCGGAAAGGGTCTCACTGTGAATGTTCCGGGGAATAAAAATCAGAATCTGTGTGAATCCGCCGTGCGGTATTTTCAGGATTGAAAAGGAAAAAAGAATGAAGGTAATCATAATCATGGGAAGCAGCTCCGACGCCGGGGTGATGAAAGGAGCGGCGGAAGCCCTCGAACTGTTCGGGATCGAATGGGAGGCCCGGGTGCTTTCAGCCCACCGGGTCCCGGGGGAATTGAAAAAATATGTAGAGGAACAGGCAGAGCAGGATGCCGTCTGTTTCATCGCAGGGGCCGGACTGGCGGCCCATCTGCCGGGAGTCATCGCCTCACATACGAGTCTTCCGGTGATCGGTGTACCGGTACGTGCCGCCTTTGACGGTCTGGATGCGCTTTTGTCGATCGTTCAGATGCCGAAGGGCGTCCCCGTGGCTACTGTGGGGGTAAACAACAGCTTCAACGCGGGTTTACTCGCTGTTCAGATTCTGTCGGTGCATGTACCTGAATTAAAGAGAAAGTTGAAGGAATTCCGCGCTAAAAGGGCGGAGGCAATCTTGCAGGAACCGAAAGACCGGGAGGTATTCAATGACTAAGGGAAAGATGGTATATGAAGGCAAGGCAAAACAACTCTTTGCCACGGAAGATGAAAACACGATCCTCATCCACTACAAGGATGACGCGACGGCATTCAACGGAGTAAAGAAGGGCAGCATCACCGGAAAGGGAGAGATGAACAATTCCATAACCTCCCTCCTGTTCTCTCTGCTTGAAAAGCAGGGTGTCAAAACCCATTTTATCGAAAAAACCGGACCGAGGGAGCAGCTGTGCCGGAAGACAAGGATTATTCCCCTGGAGGTTATCGTCCGGAATGTGGTCGCCGGAAGCATGTCCAAGCGTTTCGGCGTGGAAGAGGGCAGGGCTCTGAGTGAACCGGTCTTTGAGCTGACCTATAAAAACGATGATCTCGGAGATCCGCCGATGAACGACTATCACGCGGTGGGACTCGATATTGCCACCTGGGAGGAACTGAAGACCATTTATGATTACGCGAAGCTGATCAACGATATCCTGAGACCGTTTTTTCTTGATTTGGGGATAAAGCTGATCGATTTCAAACTCGAATTCGGTGTGACCGACGGTGAAATCGTACTGGCCGACGAAATATCCCCCGATACCTGTCGTTTCTGGGATGCTGAAACCAACGAAAAGCTCGACAAGGACCGGTTCCGCCGGGACCTTGGAAACGTGGAGCATGCGTACCACGAGATTCTCGGACGCCTTGAAAAAGCTGCGGCGGGTTCCTCGAATGTCTGATCCGGACAAACTGCACGAAGAGTGCGGAATCTTCGGGGTATGGATGCCGCCGTCCGAAGAAACAGCCGCGCCGATTGCACAGATGATCTATTACGGTCTTATTGCCCTTCAGCACCGGGGGCAGGAGAGTGCCGGAATTGTTACCAACGGAGAGCCTTCCCATTTCAACCTCCATAAGGGAATGGGACTGGTGACCGAGGTCTTCTCCGATACAAAACTGAACGAACTGGCCGGTACCATCGGTATCGGCCATACCAGGTATTCCACCGCCGGCGGAAAAAACGAAGTGAATGCCCAGCCTCTGACCGGACATACCAAGCAGGGACCCCTGGCGGTGGCTCACAACGGGAACCTCATAAACGTGGAGATCATGAAGGAGCTGATGGAGGAAGCCGGCAGCGTGTTCCGGACCGACAGTGATTCGGAGGTCATTCTCAATATGGTGGCCCGGTCTGCCGTGAAAAAAGGACTGGTGGAAGCGGTCTGGGATGCCACCCAGGCGATACAGGGAGCCTATTCCTTCGTAGTCCTCTCTTCGGACAGCCTGGTAGGGGCCAGGGACCGCAACGGTATACGTCCGATGTGTCTGGGCAGGCTGGGGGGCGGATATATCCTCGCCTCCGAAAGCTGCGCTCTTGATGCGGTCAACGCAGAGTTCATCCGGGATATCGAACCCGGAGAGATCGTGAAGATCGACTCCGACGGAGTGAGTTCCAGCCGGGATTCGGAACGGACCAGGACGCAGACATGCTCCTTCGAGTATATCTATTTCGCCCGGCCGGATTCGATCGTTGACGGAATCAGTGTGTATGAAATGCGCAGAAAGACCGGAGGAATCCTGGCGGAACAGGAACCGGTCGAAGCGGACTTCGTGGCGGCAGTTCCCGATTCGGGAATACCCGCGGCGATCGGCTATTCCGAACAGTCGGGGATTCCCTTCGGCATAGCCCTGATAAAAAACCGGTATGTAGGCCGTTCATTCATTAAACCCTCTCAGGAGGACCGGCATAAAACAGTCCAGGTAAAGCTCAATCCCCTGAATGGTTCGGTCCGGGGAAAGAGGATCATTCTGGTGGATGATTCCATCGTCCGGGGAACCACTATGCGGCAGATCGTTGAACGGCTTCGGAACGCCGGAGCCCGGGAGGTTCATGTGCGGATTGCCTCTCCGCCGGTGGCCTTCCCCTGCTATTTCGGAATCGATACGCCCTATCGGGAGGAACTGATCTCCAGTAAACACGATGAAGAGCGGGTGAGGGAATATATTGATGCCGACAGCCTCTCGTTTCTCTCCCTCGATGGACTGCGGAAGGCCCTGAACGGACGGGATGAGTACTGTACCGGCTGTTTTAACGGGATCTATCCCATGGGAGCTCCCCGGGGCAGAGCGAAGGAAGCCGTTCATGAAGTATAACGAAGCCGGTGTAAGCCGTGAAGGCGGCTATGAAATTGTGGACCGTATCCGGGAATATACCACGGCTACTCACGACCGAAACGTGATGAACGGGGTCGGGGATTTCGGAGGTCTCTACCGGCTCGGAACCTACGATGATCCGGTTCTCGTATCCGGGACAGACGGAGTCGGTACGAAACTTCATCTGGCTGCAGCCGTGGACTATCTGGAAGGGATCGGCATAGACTGTGTTGCCATGTGCGTCAACGATATTCTCTGTCACGGCGCCGCGCCGCTTTTCTTTCTCGACTATCTCGCCTACGCTGATCTTCCGCCCTCCCGGGCCGCCAGGATCGTGCACGGCGTGTCCCTGGGCTGCCGGCAGGCGGGATGCTCGCTGATCGGTGGTGAGTCTGCTCAGATGCCCGGAACATACCGCTCCGGTGACTTCGATCTGGCGGGTTTCGCCGTAGGGGTGGTTGAATCCGGACGGATCATCAGCGGTAAAAAGATACATCCCGGGGATTATCTGATCGGTCTGGATTCCAGCGGAGTTCACAGCAACGGCTTTTCCCTGATACGGGCGCTCCTGAAAGAAAAGGCCATCGAGCTGGACGCTGAATTCGAAGGAGGCCCGCTCTGGAAGACCCTCCTCGAACCGACCAGGATATACGTTCAGCCCGTTCTGCCGCTGGTCGAAGCAGGTCTGGTCCGGGGACTGGCCCATATTACCGGCGGCGGTTTGTACGAAAATGTACCCCGGATGTTTCCGGCCGGCGGCAGTGACGCAGCCGCGAGGGGATATCGGGCCGTGATCCGGAGGAAGAGCATTCATCCTCCCGGAATTTTTGACTATATCCGGGCTTTGGGTGTCGATGAAGAGGAGATGTTCCATACCTTCAACATGGGTATCGGGATGGTATGCGCTTCGGCGCCGGAAAACAGCGCCTCCGTTATCGAGGCTCTGAAAAACGCAGGTGTCAACGCATGGACCATCGGCCGGGTGGAAGAAGAGTCGGAAGGAGTCAGGGAAATATGTTTCGACTAGCGGTGTTTATCTCCGGCCGGGGCAGCCTTCTTCCTCCCCTCATCAAGGCCCTTGATGCGGGAGTGATACCGGCGAAAATCAGCTGTGTTATCAGCGACCGACCCGGAAGCGCCGGTCTCGAGAGGGCCGGGAAAGCGGGGCTGCCGGTCATGATGTTCGACCGGAAGGAGTATACGCCCCGGAAGAGCCTGCCTGACGGGCCGGTTCTGTCCGATGTTCTGCTGGAATACGTCCGGGACAAGGCGGACTACATCGTACTGGCCGGATTTCTCTCCATCCTGGAAGGCGCGATCCTGGAGGAATATGAGGGCAGAATTCTGAATATCCATCCCGCCCTCCTGCCGAAGCACGGCGGCAGGGGAATGTACGGCCTGCGGGTCCACCAATCCGTGATAGAGAGCGGTGATGACTGCAGCGGGTCGACGGTCCACTTCGTCACCTCCGGTGTTGACACCGGACCGATCATCGTTCAGCGGAAAGTGATCGTCTCGGAGGACGAAACCGCCGAGACCCTGCAGAAGAAGGTCCACGAAATCGAAGGCGATACCCTGGTGGAGGCTCTGCGGATCATCCTGGAGCCGAAGTGTGCCGGATTGCGGCGCTGAAGTCCACGCTGCCGGAGCGGCTATAACACACAGCTGCCCGGCGGAAGGGGGAGGAATACCGGGCTGTGATATCAGCCGTGGTTTTGAAAGAGGTGGTTTTGAAAGAGAAAGAAATCGAAATGATAAGGCAGGTTCGTGAATATGAAAATAATGGTAATCGGAAGCGGGGGCCGGGAGCATGCCCTCTGCTGGAAGCTCGCCCGGAGTGAAAAGGTTGAATCCATCATCTGTGTACCCGGAAACGGCGGGACTGAAGAGACCCTGAAATGCCTGAACCTGGATATACAATCTCCTTCGGAGATTGTATCGGCGGCTGCAGATGGGCAGATAGATCTGGTGATGGTGGGTCCCGAAGCGCCGCTGGTGGCCGGCCTGGCCGATGAGCTGCGTGCTGCCGGTATTCCTACGGTAGGCCCGGGTAAGGCCGGAGCGGTCCTGGAGGGAAGCAAGGCAGCCGCAAAGGAGTTCATGGTGCGTCACGGTATTCGCACCGCCGGCTACCGCCGTTTCGACCGGAAGGACCGCCTTGAAGCGGAAGAGTACCTCCGGAAGGCCGACTATCCCCTGGTTATCAAGGCCGATGGACTTGCCGCTGGTAAGGGCGTTGCCATCTGCGGTACGGTGCGGGAAGCCCTCTCGACCCTCGAAAAGCTCTTTGTTGAGGATGTTCTCAAAGAGAGCGGCCGGACCATCGTGGTGGAGCAGTTTCTGGACGGAAAGGAAGTTTCGGTCCTGGTGCTCTGTGACGGGAACCGGGCCCTTCCTCTGATCTCCGCCATGGACCATAAACGGGTCGGGGAAGGCGATACGGGACCGAATACCGGAGGGATGGGGGCGGTGGCTCCGAATCCTTATTTCACCGGTCAGCTGAGTGCCGATTTCGAGGCTTCCATCATGAAGCCGACCCTCGAAGGATTGAAGAGGGACGGTATTGACTTCCGGGGAATCATCTTTTTCGGTTTGATACTGCATGAAGGAAAGAACTACCTCCTGGAGTACAACGTTCGATTCGGCGATCCTGAAACCCAGGCAGTACTGCCCCTGCTTGCCGATGATCTGGCCGAACTTCTGCAGGAAGTCGCGGAAGGCAGGTTGAGGGAGCGGGAACTGCGTTATCACGGAGGGGCCGCCTGCAGCGTGGTCCTTGCCTCCGGAGGCTATCCCGGACCCTATGAAACGGGGAAGGTTATTACTTTTCCCGCCCTCATGACCTCTTCGGACGGAAAGGGTGAAGGCGCGATTTTTATCGCCGGTGCCCGCCGGACCGGCGGTATTCTCCGTACAAGCGGCGGCCGGGTGATGGCTGTTACGGGTATCGGGGAAGATATCCACGAGGCCAGGTCCAAGGCCTACGAAACAGCGGATAAAATTGCCTTTGATGGGAAATATTACCGAAGGGATATCGGTATTCGCTAATCCCGGGAATAGGATCGAGGGATGATGAGGCTGCAGGCGGTCAAAACTATTTCGGCTTGAGATACCCCCGGGATCCGAGTAGAATAGTCCTATGAACGTTCTGATCACCGGTATTACCGGCAACTTCGGCTACGCGCTGTACAGACATCTGCAGCTCAATCGCCGGTTTCAGCTGTATTCGGGGGCCCGCCATCCGGAGCGGGTCAATTTTTTGCTCGAGAATCCGGATGTCCGCGTCCGGAGGTTCGATTTTTATGAGCCTGAAACCTACGAGCCCTGCCTCCGGGAGATGGACACAGTCGTTCTCGTTCGGCCGCCGGCTCTTTCCAGGGTGAAAAAATACATTTTCCCCTTCATCGACCAGTGCCGCCGAAGCGGTGTCGGACAGATACTTTTTCTTTCCCTGATGGGGGCTGACAGGAAGCATTCCACTCCCCATTACAGGATCGAAGAATATATTAAAAAAAGCGGGGTCAGCTACACCTTTCTTCGTCCGAGTTTCTTCATGGAAAATCTGATTACGAGCCACCGGGAGGAGATCCAGCGCTTCTCCTCCCTGATCCTTCCGGCGGGTGAAGGACGGACGAATTATATTGCCGTCGATGATATTGCAAAAGCGGGAGCCGAGTGTGTCGGAAACGCGGTTCATTTTAACCGGGCCTATGAACTTACCGGTGGGGAGAGTTTCACTTTTACCGAGATTGCCGCCATGCTTTCAGAAGAACTCGGACGAAAGATAACTTATACCAGACCCGGTTTGCTGCAGTTTTTCCAGCATAGAAGAAAGGCGGGAGATCCTGCGGGACGGATATGGATCATGATGCTCATATATCGGGAAGTAAAGCGGGGGAAAGCCTCCAGGCATTCCGGGAGTCTGAAGGAAATCTTCGGAATCGAAGAGACGCATATCCGCGATTTCATACATCAGAAAAGAGATTACTTTCTCTGAAGAGGCTGACATCGGGGACAGTAATGGGTCCCCCTCTGGGCGATATATATTTTTTCGATCCTCCCGCCGCAGCGGTTACAGTTCTCTCCGTCCCGGCCGTAGATCTGCAGGGCCCGGAGGTTCTCGCCCCTGCGGCCCCCGGAAATATAATTCGTTTCCCCGTTCCCGAGAGAGGTGCCTCGATTGGCGAGTCCCGTCCGCAGGGCTGTCCGCAGCGCTTCGAACAGCCGTACGCCTTCATCTTCATCGAGAGTGTCGCTGCGGCGAAGGGGGTTGATTCGGGCAGCGAAGAGGCCTTCGTCGCAGTAGATATTTCCGAGACCGGCGATGAAACCCTGGTCGAGAAGCAGGGCTTTGATCTGTCTGTGCCGGGACCGCATTTTCCGGATAAAAAAAGAAGCAGTCAAATCAGGGTCGAGGGCGTCCGGGCCCAAACGATCCAGAACCTCGCCGGGATTCCGAGTGCAGATGAGCCTGCCGAAGGTGCGGGTGTCGTGAAAACGGAGCAGCCGGTCATCTTCGAGGAAAAAGACAAGCCGGTCGTGGGGATCCGTGCCCTCTGAAAGCGGGCTGAGTTCGAATTGTCCGGTCATCCGCAGGTGGGCCAGAATGGTGAAATCATGACTCATGGTGAAGATGATGAACTTACCGTGTCTGCGGATCGGACCGAAACGCAGGCCTCTGACCTGTCCGGCAAAGGCTTCGGGGCTGAGCGGGCGGACGGTAGCCGGCCGGCGGACATCCGCGGATTGAATGCGGCTGCCCGGTAGTCCGGCTTCGGTCAGATCATCGATGGCGGTTTGTACTTCCGGCAGTTCCGGCATGGTTCCTCCGGCGGGGTCTGGCTGGTCCCGCGGTGCTGCTCTCTCAGAGAGCTCTCAGGTAGCCGGTCCCGTGCTTCTGTACGACCCTGATGAAATTCTCGATAGAGCGGTCGTATCCTGCCTCGACATCCGCAGGGAAATAGCAGGCCGGCAGTTCTCCCATGCGCCGGTGATAGGTAAGACATTCGCAGCAGACACCCTTGCGTTCGCAGGGGTAGGTGCAGTTGCAGTGTTTCGCGTTTCTCTCTTTCGTGCATTCACTCATTGTTCCGGTCACTCCTTCTGGTTTCCTATCGGTCGAGTGCGGCATGGGCAAGTTTCAGCGATTTGATAATAGGCAGGTGCTGGGGACATTTATCCTCGCACTCTCCGCATTCGATGCAGTTATCGGCCCGCTCGGCCGGACTGAATACCCCGTTGTAGACCCTGTAGGGCTGCTGTGTTTCTCCGTACATATTCAGCTCATTGTAGAGCAGAAGATTGCGCGGTATGTTCACGCCGTTGGGACAGGGCATGCAGTAGCCGCATCCGGTGCAATCGACTTTTCGAAGAGCCGAATATTCTCGACGGAGAGTTTCAAAGCCTTTTCTCAGAACCGGGGTAAAATACTTTGTGCCGGATTCGCAGGCGCTCTTCAGGTTGCGGTCAACCTGGTCCGGAAGGCTCATACCGCTCAGCACTACGCTCACCTCCGGCTGGTCCCAGAGCCACTGCAGGGCGGCGCTTACATGTTCGTGGGGCCCGGATGAGAAATCCGTGCCGAGTTTTTCCCAGAGGGGCCGGATCTTTTCCGGCGGCGGGGCGGCAATCTGGCCCCCCTTCAGGGGTTCCATCACAACCACGGCGAGTCCCTTCGCGGCAGCGGCCTTCAAACCCTTCAGCCCGGCCTGATACGCGGTATCCATGAAGTTGTACTGGATCTGACAGAACTCCCAGCCCTCATATTCATTGAGTATTTTTTCGAATACCGGGTATTCATCATGAAAGGAAAATCCTATATGTCCGATAAGCCCCTCATCCCGGGCCCGCTCGGCTTCGGCAAGCAGTCCCAGGCGCCTGGTTTTTTCCCAGCGCCCGGCATCGAGTGCGTGGATCAGGTAGAAATCGATATGGCCGGTTTCGAGGCGCTCGAGCTGTGTTTCCAGAAAGCGGTAGAAGTCACCGGTTGTATTTACATCCCAGATCGGAAGTTTTGTGGCAAGCTTTACCCGCTCACGGTATCCGTCCCGGAGTATTCTGCCGACGCAGGCCTCGCTCATTCCTCCATGGTAGGGATAGGCCGTATCGATGTAGTTCACCCCGGCATCGATGGCCCTTCGAAGCATTCCCGCGGCTTTTTCCTCATCGATCCTTGAGCCGTCTCCGTCCAGGACGGGAAGCCTCATCGTCCCGAAGCCGAGAGCCGAAACGTCCCATCCGAGTTTTCCAAAAGGTCTGTACTGCATTTTCATACTATTATTATAAAGAATTGAAGCAGCCGTGGGAACAGGAAATTGGCAAAGCCCCGGGGACCGTATAGACTGTCGGAAGGGGGATGATCAGGATGAATAGAACAGAACTTCGACAGACCTTTTTCCTGGAGGGCCTTCCGCGGCTGTGGTGTCCTCTGATCTCTCATTATACCGGTTCCGGAGAATTTGATCCGTCCCGGACGAGGGCCCATATGGTACAGATGAGTCCATGGGTCAATTCATTTCTGGTTCCCGGATCCACCGGGGACGGCTGGGAAATGAGACCGGATGAAAGGCTCGGTCTGGTAGATATCGTCCGGGATATCGTCGATGATATCGGAGGGGCCCTGCTTATCGGGGTGCTGGAAACCGAGCAGGGGGCCGCGGCCCGGGAGCTGCAGACTTTGAAAAATCGGTATCCCGCCGATGGAAGCGGAAGCGTCTGCGGCGCTGTAGTGACGGCCCCGAAGGGTTCCTCCCTCAGTCAGGAAACCATATACGCCGAATTGGCAGAGATGCTGGATGCCGGACTGCCCACCGCCCTCTATCAGCTGCCTCAGATCACGGAAAACGAGGTAGCACCTGAAACGGCGGCGCGGCTCGCCGATGAGTACGGTAATCTCTACCTTCTCAAGGATACCAGCGGCGGCGACCGCATTGCCGAGGCGGGGGTGATGCCGAAGGACCTTTTTATGGTAAGAGGCGCCGAAGGTGATTACCTGCGGTGGTACCGCGGCGCAGGTGGGCCCTACGACGGCTTTCTCCTCAGCACCGCCAACGGATTCGCCCCTCAGCTCAGCAGAATCATCTCACTGGCTGACGAGGCCGGAGAGGCTGACGAGACGGAAGGAGCGGGAATTCCCGCGCTGTCCCTCCGCAGGGATTCCGCCTATGCGGAGGCGGAGGAGCTGTCGAAACTGCTGAGCAGGGTGGTAGCCTCATGTTTCGAGCTCAGTGCCGACTTGAGGTTCGGAAATCCCTTTGCCAATTCGAACAAAGCGGTGGACCACTGGATGGCCTACGGGCCCGGAGGGGCGGGGAAAACTCCCCCGATGACCCACTCCGGCAATCGTCTGCCGGCTGATTTTGTCCGGAGAGTGGGTGATATTCTCCGGGATGCGGGGATGCTGCCGGAGTCCGGATACCTGGAGTGATATCCGATCCCGGGAAAACGAGTTAAGACTATCAGGGATCAATGCAGCTGCCCGGGAAAATCGGGCGGCCGGCGGAACGGCTTGGATCAGTAGGAACCGATGGGCTCCTTGATGGAGAGACCCATATCCTGCAGGAGCTCCTTTCGGCTTGAGCTCCGGGATCGCTTGTGGTCAAGAAAATCGGTTCTGGTAACGATTCCCACGATTTTTTCTTCCTCCACCACGGGCAGATGTCCGATGTTGTGGTTGAACAGAAGCTCCTCTACCTTCCATATCGTTGTATCCGGACCGGCGCTGATGATGTTTCTGCTCATATAGGCCTTGACCGGAGCGTGCATCTGACGGGCCCGGCGGCCCTTCATGATGTCCCGCAGGGTGATGAAGCCTACGATGTTGTGGTCCTCTTCCAGGACGGGCAGGCCGGTGTGGGAGGTCTTTTCCATGTATAGGGAAGCGTCCATCAGGCTGGCATCCGAGCGGATAAAATCCACCGGCTGACTCATAATCTCAGCAGCTGTCACCGCAGGGATCAGAAGCCGGTCCAGGTGCCCCAGGAGTTTGGCGTATACCAGCCGCCCGTCCTGATTTTTCACCGTGGCCGATGCTGCCTTCTCGTGGCCCCCTCCGCCGAAATCCTTCAGGATTTCATTCAGATGGATACTGTGTTTCTGGTTCCGGGCGATAATCAGGGTTTTGCTCTTCTTTTTGAAATGAAACAGGGCAAAATAGACATCCTGATTTTCCACTTCGAAGACTTTTTCAACTACCGCTCCGAGGCCTTCGGCTTCGTTTTCGATCTCCCAGTAACTGGTAATGACCCGGTGACCGTGGATCGTGCAGTATTCAAGACGGTTGAGAAGTTCGTGAAAGAGGGTGATCTGGTATTTGGCCGCCAGAGGAGTCAGGATAGTCTTGACGATATTCAGATCAGCCCCGGCGTTCAACAGAAACGAAGCGACCCGGAAATCTTCCTCCACCACGTTTTCATGCGTGAAATTTCCGGTATCGGCGTAAATACCGGCCAGGGCGAGAGAGGCGTCTTCGGGGGAGATGGTGATACCCCGCTGCATTATGGTGAGACCCAGCTGGGTGGTATTGGACCCGGTCGGGGTGTAGTGAATCTCCGCTCCGGGAAAACTGTTTTCGTCACCCGGATGATGATCGTAGATCTCGATTTCCGGGTGTTCGTTTTCGATATACTGAAAGAATTCCTTCACCCGGCTGTGGGTACGGGTGTCGACGATGATGATGCGCTCGATGTGCTCGCCAGCGAGGTCTTTCGGGTTGATGAACTCGAGCTGGTTCTGAAACAGGTTTTCAGCTTTTTTTGCTACCGGATGGATCAGCCTGCTTTTAACCGGCCTGAATCCAGGATAGAGATATTTAGCCAGAACGATTGATCCGAGACAGTCCAGGTCCGTATTGGAATGGCCGATGATAATATTCATTGCGGGCTCCTCAGTTGTTCTGCCTTAAGTGTAACACTTTTCCCGCTGGGCGCAAGCTTGATCTGCTGCAGGACCCTGCTTGATTGCTCAGTACCTGACTTCCTGATACTATATGCGTGTCCCCGAAACGGCACTTCCGGCGGCGGCTCTACTGCCGGTGGGGAAAGCATACCGGCGAAAATCAGGAATATAGAAAAACGGGAATGACGAAGAACAATCAATTGCGGCTGCTCCTGAAAGTTGCCCTGCCTCTTATGGCGGGCAATCTTGTGCAGACCCTTTACAACCTTACCGACACCTACTTCCTCGGAAAACTCGGCAAGGCTGAATTGTCCGCGCCGACTATTGCCTTTCCCATTATTTTTTTTCTTATTCTTTTCGGGATCGGACTCTCGATGGCCGGAACTACTTTGATAGCCCAGGCCCGGGGAAGGGGGAGCGAGGGCCGGGTTGATTACTATCTGGGACAGAGCACCTCAATCTTGATGATCACCTCTGTCCTGATCGCCCTGGCGGGCATAGTTCTGGCACGGCCCCTTCTCGTTCTGCTTCAAACGCCGGAGAATGTTTTTTCCTTTACCCTCGACTATATGATTATCATCTTTTCCGGGCTCCCCTTCATGTTCGGTTTTCTTGTGCTGCAGAGCTCCATGCAGGGAATCGGCAGAACGGTGGTTCCGCTGATTCTGCAGGCGGGGACCGTGGCAGTGAATATTGCTCTCGATCCTCTGCTTATCTTCGGGGTCGGACCTTTTCCATCCATGAGTGTCCGGGGAGCGGCTGTGGCCACGGTCATCGCCCGGGGCATTGGTTCGGCAATTGCTTTTGCCATCCTGTTTCGCGGCCGCCGGGGGCTGCGCCTGAGCTGGGAGCATATGAAACTGAACCGCCAATCGGTCAGGCTTTTTCTGCGCATAGGACTGCCGTCATCTTTCGGTCAGGCTGTTTCTGCCCTCGGATTCACGGTCCTCCAGGGTATCGTAAATTCCTTCGGGACTGCGGTGATAGCCGCCTTCGGGGTGGGAAACCGGCTGATCAGCCTCTTCAATATGCCCGCTATGGGCATCTCCAGGGCCGCTACAACCCTGGTGGGGCAGAACCTGGGAGGACGAAAGGTGAAAGAGGCCAGGCGTACCATCGCTCTCAGCATTCTGGTCATTCAGGCTTTCCTGATTCCGTCCATGCTGCTGGTCTTTTTCTACGGCAGCTATTTTGTCCGTTTCTTCGTTGATGATCCGGAAACGATACGGTACGGCGCCGAGCTGTTCCGTGTGGTTGCTCCGTCGGTGGTTTTCTTCGGCCTCTTCCATGCCGTTACAGGGGCCCTCCAGGGGGCCGGAGATACACGCCCGGTGATGGTGCTGAATATTGCCCGGCTCTGGCTGCTGAGAATCCCGGTGGTCTACCTGCTTGCTTTCCTCTTCGATGCAGGCCCTGCAAGTATCTGGTGGGGCATGTTTGTTTCAAATATGGTGACCGCTCTGATGGGGCTTTTCTACCTGCGTAAGGGCACCTGGGTCAACGCCCTCGATCCGGCGGAACTGTGATCCCGTAGGAGGTGGATAAAGAGAAATTTCACCTTTATTTAATCCCATCGTTGGGGTACAATACCGGCGGAACTGGTTTTGCATCAACTGCACTGATATCCATCGGTAAAAAAGGACAGATCCCATGAAAAGCCTGCAGGCCTTCATTCATATACTTTCCATACCTTTCAAGCTCACCTTCACCCATGCCATGGCAAAACGGTCGGATTGTGATTCGGTGATTGTTGAGCTGCGGGATGGAGAGTACCGGGGGTTTGGCGAGGCTGTTCTGCGGGAATACGTCAACGGCCCCGAGGCTTCCTCGGAGGATCTGCATATCCTGGCCCGGAGGGTGGGTGAAATTATTGAAATCCTTTGGGGTCCGGATATGCAGGCTTGTAGCTTTGCCTCTTTGAAAGAAGCGGTGTTAAACCGGACATGGAAGAGGGGAGATCTCCCCCTGCTCTCGGCCGTGGAGGGGGCAATGCTTGACATCTTCTGTCAGAGAGAGGGGAAGGATATTTACTCGCTGATAGCTGAAGAGCCGCTTCGGACCGAGATTGTGTACGGCGGAGTGGTACCTATCCTTCCCATCGAAGCCCTCACCATGATGGTTCGGAATTATTTACACCACGGGATTCCGTATATCCGGCTGAAGCTTTCCCAGAATATCGAACAGAACAGAGAGATACTGACAGCCGTCCGTGATACGGCAGGGATGGACTATGATATCCGGGTGGATGTCAACGGTGCATGGAAGCTGGAGGACGCCGTCGGGCATCTCGAGCTGCTCAGGAAGTACCGCATCATGCTCGTGGAGGAACCTCTGGGTCCTGATCCACAGGCAATGAAAAGGCTTGCCGGGCGTTCGGAAGGAACGGGAGTTTCCTATGTGGCGGACGAATCAGCGGTTACCCTCGCTGATATCGATAGGGTCATTGAAGACGGAAGTTTTTCGATGATCAATATCCGTCTGGCGAAAAACGGGGGTCTTCTGCGAAGCCTGGCGATAGCCGGGATGGCGGAGGAAGCCGGTTTGAAATATCAGCTTGGCTGTCATGTCGGAGAAACGGGAATATCTTCGGTCAAAGGGAGGATCGCCGCCTCCCTTATGCCGAATCCGATTTACATAGACGGATCCTTCGATGATTACATCCTGGCGGATAATATCACACGAAGGTCCTACACCTTCGGACCGAAAGGATCGGCCGGGGTGATAAGAGGAGAGGGTATCGGCTACCAGGTTGACCAGGATAAACTGCAGACTTATTCCCGGGATATTCTTCCGATACCCTGAAATTTTCCTCTATTTTGTCTGAAATACTCATTTTTTTGGGGTACCCGTGCCGATACTGGGAACAGAGGAATAGACATCTCATGAGTACCGAGAACATCATAGATCCCGAGCTCTCCCGTTCAAGCACCAGGAGAGAGGTGTACAACGAAGTAAACTGTCTCAATGTCAAAGTTGTATACCAGTATGTTCTCAATCGAAAACCGGACCGCGTCGGGGAATTGTTTCGGGACCTGCCCGGGCTGTACGCAACCATCGATAACCCGGTAGAAGTTCTCACCGATGAAAACAACTGGGTATCCAGCGAGCTGGTGGTAAAAATATTTCAGAATGCGAAGAAAATTTTAAAGGATCCTCATGCTCCATTCACCATCGGGATGGAATCCATCACCAACAGACAATTCGGCTATATACAAAAGTTTTTTCTTTCCGCCTTTGGAAGCCCGTCCACTCTCCTTAAGCGTGTGAATCACATCAACTCACAGTTCAATACGAACAAGATAGTGGAGAATGTATACAGCTCACCGAATCATGCCGTCATCCGGCTCCACTGGAAGGAAAACCGCGGACTGACCTCGGATATCTGCAACTTCAACAGGGGTATTTATTCGGCTATCCCGACTATATGGAATCTCCCCCCGGCGGAGGTAACCGAAACCTACTGTTATTTCAAGGGTGATCCGTACTGTCAGTTCAATATCCGCTTTCACGACAACCGGCACAAGTTCTGGAACATCTTCAACAGCTTTCAGACCAGGAAGAGTCAGCTGCTTTCCGCTCTGGAACAGATCGAAAATGATAAACTGGTGCTCAAGAAAAAGTACGATGAGGTGAACAGCCTCAATGATCAGCTGGCGGACAAGGTGGAAAAACTCCGGGCCATCAACGTCGCATCAAATCTCCTGGTTTCACAGGATAATTCGGAGGAAATCCTGAAAGCCACCATGAAATCGATGATCGATGTGCTGAAATTCGACCGGGCCATCATCATGCTGGTGGATAAAAGAGGGAAACAGCTTGAGTTCAAGTACGCCATCGGCGAGGATCCGCTGATTATCGAAAAGTATCTGAAAAACTATATCATCCCCATCGGCAGGGAAAACAACCTCATAGCAAAAGTTGCCAGACAGGGTCAACCGGTTTATGTCTCGAATCCGGGAAAGGCGGGCCTGCGGACGGGGAACCGGATCATCTACAACTTCGGGGTCAACTCATTCATCATAGCCCCGCTGCTGGCGGGGGATAAAATCATCGGCATCGTCGGTGCCGACCGGGAAAAGAGCAGCAATAAAGTCAGTCCCCATGATCTGGACGAACTGGCGATTTTCACCAATACGATAGCCGAAACCCTCCACAAAGCACAGCTGAAGGAAGAGGTGGAGCTCAGCTATCTGAACACCGTCAAAGCCCTGGTTCAGGCCATCGAGGAAAAGGACGCCTATACACGGGGGCATTCGGAACGGGTGGCGGAAATCTCCGTAAGGATAGGATCGACCATGGGTATGCACGGAAAGCGGCTGGAATACCTGCGACTCGGCTGTCTTCTTCACGATGTGGGCAAGATCGGGATATCCGAAGCTATCGTGAGAAAGCCCAAGGACCTCACGGAGTCGGAATACAACATTATCAAACAGCATCCGATCAAGGGCGAGGAGATTGTACGGCCCATAGGATTTCTCAAGGACCATCTCAATATCATTCGAAATCATCACGAATGGTACAACGGCGGGGGGTATCCGGACGGGCTCAAGGGAGAGGAAATCCCCCTGGAAGCCCAGATAGCCGCTGTGGCTGATGCTTTCGACGCGATCACCTCGACCCGTCCCTATCGAAAGGGACTCACTCAAAGCGAGGCTTATCAAAGAATAACTCTCTTATCGGGGAGTCAGTTTTCACCCCGGGTGGTCGAAGCTTTCGGTGAGGTGTACGCCCAGATGCAAAATAATCAATTAAACTAAGATTCATCAATTCTGGGGCCAAAAAGGCTTGCCATATATGGTCTCACATTGGAAAATAGTTCCACGAATAAAATGTGAGGAGGATTATGATGAAATTGAATCTATCTAAGTTCTTTCAGCTCAAATGGAATGTTGCCTTTTTCCGCTTCCTGCCTTACAACATGGCCTATACATACCTTCAGCTGGTGGGCAAAATCTACTACCTGTTCAAGAGAAGGGAAAAAAAGCTCATTGAACAGAATATCAGCGACCTTGTAGCCGGAAAAACAAAGTCGGAGATAAGACGGATCAAGGCTGAGACTTTTCGGGGGATTTTCGCCCACTATTTCGAGAAGATGTACTCAGCCTTCAAGGATATGGATGATGTATGCCGGCTCATTGATGAACGTTTCAGTATCGAAAACGGTCATGTTCTTGATGAGGCCCTTTCGAGAGGGAAGGGTGTCATCCTCGTGACTGCCCACTGGGGTGCCGTTGAATTCATTCCCTGGGTTCTGGGTGTGAAGGGCTATCCCATAAGCGTGATACTGGAGTGTCAGACCGAGCATTTAGCCAGGGAGCTGAAGAAGAAAGCGGATCAGTATGATGCCAAACTGATCAGTTCAAAGGACGGTATTTCGGTATATGCCGAAGCTCTGGAAAGTCTGGAGCAGAACCGTCTGCTGATGACCGAGTGCGATGAGGTGGATACCTGGAGAAAGCGGAGCAACCGCACGATAGAACTTTTCGGGAAGACCCTCTACTTCGACAACACCCTGGATATCATGGCTCATCGGGCCGGCTCTCCGGTGGTCGGAGTCTTTTTGAAACGACTCCCGAAGGGAAAGTACTCTCTCATCTGTGAACCCATCAATAACGGAAGCGCCAAAAATACGGCCAGGCGTGCTCTCGGGCTCTGGCAGAAGTATGTAAGCCGCTATCCGGAGCAGTGGTATCAGTGGAAGAAGTGGGGTGATATGAAGGTGGCTTCTTAGGCTGTTTCAGGACTGCATGTTTCCGTGCCGTGCCGTAACAATCAAAGGAAGGCTTGCAGCGGTGAGAGGGGCACCGCTGAAAGAGCCGTACACCTGGATGGAATCAAAACCGGTTTCTTTGAGCAGATGAAGCAGGGCAGCTTTCCGGAGAGGAAACAGGCTTACCCTGCTTTGATGGCTGCGGGATGAGCGGAAATCCATCAGTTCCGTCGTGAAGATAAGATTTTCCTTTTCCAGGTGGTAACGCCTTACGAATTTCCCGCCGGGGATCTCGATGACCGGAAGCTGAAACACTTTATTATCGAGAATGTAATCATAGTTGAGAATCTGCAGTACTATCCGGGCGTGTTTTCTGCATATATGCCCGAGGGACCGAAAAAAAGAACCGATATTTTCAGGACCTTCGAGATGGACTAGGGTGTTTCCCAGACAAAAGGCTCCGTCGGTACTTTTCTCAGGAAAAAAAGATGTAAGGTTTCTCATATCCATCTCCCGAAAATGCAGTCCCGGTAAATTCCCGTGGAGCAGCAGAGCTCGTTCAATCATCCCGGAGTTCAGATCCACCGCGTCTATCCGAAGATCGGCCGCCTGGTTCTGTTCGTTTTTTCTCCTCTCATTTCTTTGAATCAAAGCGGCCGGCAGTGCTCCGGTTCCGCAGCCGATATCGAGAACCCTCAGGGGGCGGGTTTTCCCCGTTTGACAGCTCTGAGGGTCCTTTCGGTTCTCCCGGTTCGAAATTCGAAGCTGTTTCTCAACAAAGTCCACCTGTATTTGACTTAGGGGGAATACTTCATCGTACCTGTCGACCAGTAAATCGTAGAAGTCCATTGCCTTTTCCTTCCTGTATTATTAATGTAATAGAAAGGATACGGAGAACACAATGCGCCATCATCTCGATACCTTCGAAACACAGTTGAAACGGCTCTTCGACGAAGTGGATGACTATCTCGAAGACAAATACGGTGATACATATCCCCTCCATCCCGCCAGGGCACGCAGGGGGCGTACGGCCAACAGGGAAACGGACGGTTTGTTCAACGTCGGCGCCTCCTTTTCCACCGGATATGGTTCGGAACACGGCAGGGGATATGTCATCGATGTTAAAATGGTGACCCTCAGGAATGTCCCTGAAGAAGTGGAAACGGAGATTGAAGAGGAAGCTGTCGCCTACGTGAAAAAAAAGCTTCCCGAGTACTTTCCCCACCGGAAACTTGAGGTGAAGCGGGACCGCAGGACCTTCAAGATTTCCGGGGATCTCAGTCTCGGCAAGCTCTGAGCGTTTTTGCCTGTGCTTTTTACATATGCTTGAAAAACCGGTAGTTGTTCCTCTCGATCTCTTCAAGTTCAGGCATATAGAAGCATTTTATCTGTTTCTGAGAGGCGAAAGTAAAACCCTCTCTGACATACTTATAGGTACTCTGGTCGATGGAACTGTCCACACAGAGGCCCTTGGTGTGTTTTGCTGCTGAGTTTTTCAGCTCGTAATACCCGTCCCGGAGCCGGGAAGGATGAATTGTTTTGATCGGAGCTTCCTTGAAGGGGTGTTTTTCGAAGCCCTTCACGAAATCCTCCACATCGATATCGATCTGGGTGAAAAACAGTGTCGGCGCGCCCTTTGGATTGGACGGTTCTGTAATGTAATGTGCGAAATCCCTGATGGAGTAATCGCTGAGGACGAGCATGCGCAGCGGAGCCATTTCCGCGTAGATCCGGACTGTCGACTCCTCGGACTTCGGCGGCCTCAGCGGTTCCGGTTCGAGACTCAGGAGGTCCCCCTCTGGTGTGGCCAGATGGAGCTTTTCGAGGAACTCCAGATCGATGTGCTCCAGGACCCTGTAGCTTGAGATGAACTTCGTCGCCTTGGGACGGCCGTCCTCATGGGGTATCAGTTCACTGAGCATCTCTTCGATGGGAAAATACGGGTGCCGGAAGCCCGGATCTATCTCAGCGAAAATCACCTTTCCGCTGTAATAACGGCTGGAACCCGAAGTATAGTGGTCCGCGAACTGTATAGGCTCGAGCTGTGATCCCACCAGAGCTAGGTTGGGATGCAGTATCAGGTACAATCTAGTTTTATATTCCATCTCAGCCTCCATAGAAAGACTTTAGCATAGGTGCAATCACGAGGGATACCACTGCCATTAGTTTTATCAGAATATTCAAAGCCGGTCCGGCGGTGTCTTTGAAAGGATCACCCACCGTATCACCGACGACAGCTGCCTTGTGCGAATCCGAACCTTTCCCGTTGGTTTCCCTCTCCTCGATCATCTTCTTGGCATTGTCCCAGGCTCCGCCGGTGTTGGACATAAAAATCGCAAGAACGACACCGGAGGCGGTAACGCCGATCAGAAGCCCCACCAGCATGTGGATCCCGCCGAT
>Ga0272441_10001069_pt1 | contig 58718 bp, 47 predicted proteins | sample SSMProp6N_FD_193582 | JGI IMG/M metagenome (GOLD analysis project Ga0272441, IMG submission 193582) | Marine sediment archaeal communities from Little Sippewissett salt marsh, Falmouth, MA, United States - SSM-Prop-6N | ecosystem: Environmental > Aquatic > Marine > Wetlands > Sediment ...
TCGTCATGTACATCGACGGTGTCCTCGACACGCCCGGCATGGCCATGGCGGAAACGAGCGGCCTGGTGGACGAGACGACCCATTTCATCGTCGGCGACGGCGGCAAGGCCGACTGGAACGGCTACGTGGACGAAGTGGCCGTCTGGACCTCGGCCCTCTCGGCCGACAACGCCGAGTGGTTGGCCGGCAACAGCCTCTCGGTGATGCCCGAACCGGCCACGCTCGCCCTCTTGGGGATGGGCTTGGCGGGTCTGGTGCTGCGGCGCCGGCGCCGGTAATACGTGAGCAAGGCACGTACGGAAGGGGTGAACCATGTCTCGCACGATTGCGGCACTCGTTCTATCTGCCGTTTTGGCCGGGTCCCTGTCGGCTGCCCCGATGTATTCGGATCCGGCCGGGGGGTGGGCCGTGTGGTACGACGGCGACAACGCTTCCTTCGGGGACACGATCGGCGTCGTGGGCGCCAACGCGCTTGACGGCAACTGGTGTCACAACCACTCGTCCGACGAGTGGGGTGGCGACCCGGGCGCCACGCCTCCGGAGCCGCCGTTCCGCCCGAACGACGCCAGCGACGGCAACAGTGAGGGCGGCGTGCAAACGTACACCGAAGGCGGGACCGGTGCCACGTACCTTCGCCTGGCCGACGTCAAGACGAGCGGCGGCTCGTTCGACAACCGCAAGGTGGGCTTCTACTACGAGGACCTGCCCAGCGTCCTCACCACCCCCGACTACCAGTTGCTGGACCAGGGGTGCACGCTGTACGTCCGCTGGCGGCTGCCGGCCGAACTCGTCGACGGCCTCCAGGGGCCCGACGGCAAGAAGATTGACAACGACGGCCGCGGCCTGATCGCCCTACAGCAGAACCTCGACACCGACAGCAATGGCTCCAAGGAACCCAAGCAGATTGGCTTCTCGCTCTCCGTGGACGGCACCGATTACGACTACCCCGGCGACTCCGACGTGCTGACCATGAACAACCTGAACGGCACCAGTCCCACGGGCGCCGTGGACACCGGTGAAGCAGGCACCATGAACATTCTGCCGCTCGACGTGACCCAATGGCACGAGTTCTGGATCACGATCGTGGCGGACCAGTCCGGCGGTGGCACCCATAAGGTGGACATCTGGCTGGACGGCGCCATGTTGCCCCAGACGTTCCACGTGACCGCCGGCGCCAAGGCCGAGACGGACGGGGACCTCGGGAACACCGACGCCGGCCTTGGCTTCATGCACAACCAGACCGGCGAGAAAGGCATGTTCGATATCGACTTCATCGGTCTGGCAGAGGGCGTGCATGCTGCCCCCGAACCGGCCACGCTCGCCCTCCTGGGCATGGGCCTGGCGGGCCTGGCGGTGCGCCGCAAGCGCCGGTAAACCGCCGTCTGCGTTTCGAGCCTACCCAAGGCCCTCGGCGTTGCCGGGGGCCTTGTTTTTGCGCGACGCCGTCCCGGCCCTCGTCAGTTTCCTTGCCAAACGGTGCCCGCTCCTCGTAGATAATGGCGAGCAGGCCGGCTGGTCCGTCGGCCGTTTCAAGGAGACACCGATGCCATTGTCGTGGCGCCACGTTTCGGTTCTGGTCCTGCTTGCCTGCCTGGCGACGGCGGCTGCGGCTCCCGCCCCCGCCGGCGACGCCTTGCCCAAGGGCGTTCCCGTCTTCGAGGAGGCCGACGGCGTCGTCGTCATCGAAGTCGAATCCTGCCGGCCGCAGGGCGACTGGAAACCCGAAAAGGACCTCAAGGGGTTCACCGGCAAGGGGTACTACACGTGGCGGGGCGGGAACCGGTTCCGCTCCCCCGGCAAGGGCGTGCTCGTCTATCCCGTGCGGGTGGCCGAGGACGGCAAGTACCACCTGGCCATCCACAACCGGCACGATTTTCACGATTCGACCGAGGAGAACGACTGCTGGACGCGCATCGACGAGGAGAAATGGCTGAAGACGTTCTCGTCGAAGCGCGGCGAGTGGACGTGGCACACGCGGCACGAGCACAGCCACTCGAAGAAGATTCCCGCCTTCTACGAACTGAAAGCCGGGCTTCACCTGCTCCGGGTCTCCGGCCGGTCGAAGGGGTTCAGCATCGACCGCATCCATCTGTACCGCGACGGGGCCGCCAGCCCGCTCGATACGAAGCGGCCCGAGACGCGGCGCGGCGCGGCGCAGGCGCCCGAGAAGGACGAGGCGGCGGCCAAGCCCGATCCCGCCCCGGGCAAACGCCGCCTGCCGTTTCCCGTCCGATGAGGGCTTCCCGCGCTCGGTTTTCAACGCGGAGATCGCTGAGAGCGCAGAGAACCGCGGAGAACAGAGAGAAACGGCAAAGGGGTAAACGCCAAACGGCGGAAAGCCGAGTGCACCGGAGGCGCAAACAGCCGCTCAGCCGGACGCGCCACCACCGCGATTGGCCGACCGCCGAAGTGGCATTTGAGCAAGTGTCGTTACCCATGTGGGGCGAGCACTCAGTTTTCTGGCCACCAACCTTGTTCGGCAAATCGCCTCTCGAAGAACTCCTTGAATGCTCCGTGGACTTGCCTTGCCCAGCCAGCGGACTCTCTGCCTAGCACAAGAAAGGGAATGAACTTCTGCGGGTCGAAGTACCGTGGCTGATAGTGGAAAGTACCGTTGCGGAACTTCTTGAGCTTGCCCAGCATTTCCTCGTTCGACAGGAGTTGCTCAATGTTCACGTCACGGAGGTTGCGTTTTTTTTGCCAAGCCTCGCAAAGGACATAGAGCAGGCTGTACCACAGGGAGAGGTAGCACATCAGGATGACATCCTCAAGCACGGCGCGGCCAGCATCCGCGTTGCGGGGCAGTGGATGTTGTTTTATACGCTCATTGAAATTCCTTCGCATTTCGTCGCACCAGATCCAGTACTTGTGGAGTCCGAGGAGCTCATCTTCTTCGGTCATGCGCCTTCCCTTCCGCCTGTTGTGGTTGCCTTTCTATGGCCAACCCGGGTTGCCGTGTGAGCAACCTTTTTGACTCGAAACGGATTCCTCGACGCAGGGGCGGTTCACACCACCCCTGCGTCAGGCTTCGCACCGCACGAGTTGGACTAACCGTTCTTGGCATTGATCGGGATGGGCGGCCCAGGTGGCGTTATCAAGTTGCATGTGGGTTTGAAGAAATCATACAGCGATCGTTCCGCCCCATCGCGCCCGCGTTGCGTGCTTACTTCAGCAAACGTGAAATAGCACTTGCAGCGAGAGAGGTGGCGCTGAAGGCAGGCGTTGGTTTCGTATTCGGAAAGGTGCTGCTTCAGTCGCCTGTCGAGGTTGTCGGCTTGCCCAACGTAGAAGACAATCAATGAGCCATCGGTTCTAGCGTAGGCCAGTTTGTAAACGCCGCCACTGAGGGGGGCATTGGCGTGCACTGCTTGGCGCGTATAGGGGCGGTAAGGTGCCCACTGAAGGTGAAGTCTGGTGCTTAACATTTTATCGTTCCTTCAAAAAAAGCCCGGAATAGTTTGACGGGGGACGCCACCGTGTTATAGTAGACACATGGCGGCGAGAGCCGTCACAAGAGCATTGTTTTGGGGCTGACGGCAGAGTTGCACCTCTGTCGTCAGCCGTTTTTTTAGCGGGGGTCCGCGTTCTCTGGGCGTCATGACACCCTCCTTTCAGCCTAAGTCCTTGTTTCCAGAGCAAGAATGTCTGTCCTTCTCATGGGCTAGACCCGCTTTCCCAAGCCAAACCCTTGGTACACAACATAGCGTATCCCCTTGCCCCGATGCCCAACTGGAGTAGCCTCAAAAAGAGTATCTTGGAAGTATTTTTGCTACACCGGATGTTGGCGACAAGAAGCCTACAACTACAAGAAGAAGTGGTCAACCCAAAAATCAAAAGTTGCCGTATCTTCGAAGCTATTCCACCGTGAGCGTGTTTCGGTAAACCTGTCAACCACAAGGGGTTGTATCAGGAGGGGAAGACTTTTCCACCGTCTCCGAAAACGTGTCTGCTTCTCTTCGCGGGGGGATAGAGGTGTGATAGATAAGATGGGCCAAGTAGCCCAATCGGCCTCAGGGTGATATGCACGGAGACGTCAAACGCTTGGGCGGCGCTGCGGGCTGACTCGGCATGCACGTAATCTAGATTATTTGTGTTTAAGGGGTTAGGCGCTGATGTGGGCCTCCGGCGCCCTCGGCCTCTTGCCGTTTTGTCGTTTCTCTCTTTCCTTGCAGTTCTCGGTTTCTCTCCGCGCTCTCCGCGGGCTCCGCGTTGCAAATCGACCAGCCGACCACGTTACAACTGCCGGAGCACCTCCAGCATCTTGCGGTCGAGTTTGTGGCCGTGGAAGTCCTCGTAGTTCACGTCCCCGCGCTCGGAATCGAGGATGCCGAACGACCCGCGGAAGTTCCAGAGCGCCCAGCCCCAGCCGGCCTCCTTCACGCAGCCGCCCACGTCCTTCATCCACGCCAGGACCACCTCATGCGGCGTCTTGCTAAAACATCCCCATTCGCCCATGTGGACGCCCACGCCCTTCTCGGCGAGTTTTCGCCACGGGGCGAAGTATTCGTCCTGCAGCCAGGCCCGGTTACGGACCTTGTCGCCCTCCTTCAGCGGCCAGGTGGGTTCCGACCACCGGTCCCCGTTCACCCACGACGCCTTGTAGTGCGTGACCGGCATCGGCTGGTACCCGTGGACGCTCTGGGCGACGCCAAGGTCCGCCAGGTCCCACACGGGGTCGTGGCCCCACTGGAGGCCGTCGGAGAGGATGAGCCGGTCCGGGTCGACCGCCCGGATGGCCTCGACGGCCCCGCGGGCGACCTTGGCGTAGACGGCTGGCTCGATCCGGGCCGGTTCGTTCACGAGGTTGAAACTCACCTGGGTGCTCGGCGCGCCCTTGTAGCGCTTCGCGAACATCGTCCACTGGGCGTTGAACTGTTTCTGGGCCTCGGCGTCCTCCCACAGGTTGCGCGGCTCCGGCGGCCGGGCCACGGTGTACCCCGGCGCGCGATGCAGGTTCAGGCTGACGTGCACGCCGTGCCGCTTGCCGTAGGCGACCGCCTGGTCGATTTCCTTCAAGACCTCTTCATCGTAGTCATACGGCTTGGCGGGATCGGTCCAGCAGCGGTAGTCCATGGGCAGGCGGACGAAGTCGAAGCCCCAGCCGGCCATCCACTCGAAGTCGGGCTCGGCGAACGGCTTGTTGCCCCAGGACTTGATGAACTTCTCCAGGAGGTTGAACCCCCGCCAGCGGGGGAGGCGCTTGGCGAGGTCCCGGCCGGTCGGGGCATCGGCGGCGCCGGTCCGTTTCGCCCGCCCGAGGGAAAGGGCGCCGGCCGCCGTGGCGGCGCCGGCCGCCGTCAGGAACGTGCGTCGGTCCATGGTTGGCTCCTTTGCATGTCGATTTTTTAACGCAGCGATCGCGGAGAACGCAGAGAACGGCGGAGAAAGAAGAGAAACGGCAAACAGCGGAAAGCAGTGCACGCCGGAGGCGCCGCGCGGGGCGGCTGCTGTTGACATGACGCCTCCGGCGTACTCGGCCTCTCGCCGTCTTGCCGTTGCTTCTTTCCGTTTTTCTCCGCGTCCTCTGCGGTCTCTGCGTTAAGAACCCGATGGCCGAAGGCTTGAACCCGGCGGGCGCCCGTTCCGCCCGGGAAATCGTTTTGGCCGAACCGCCCGCCCCTGCGGCCCGTCTAACGTTTCGGAAACCAAACGCCGCCGCTCCGGGCGGCAAGGAGGTGACCCATGTTGCGCACGCGCTCACGGACCGAGACGTACGGCTCGCTCGTGGCGGGGGCCGTCGCCCTGATTCTGACAGCCGCCCTCATCGCCGCGATGGTGGCGGTGCTGGCCAGCGCCGCCCAGGCCAAACACGTGCCGGAGGTCCAGCGGATCCTGGCCGGCCTGACCATCGAACCGCCGCGCACGCACAAGCACATGCTCGTCTACCCGATCCGCTGGTCGGGCACGCAGGTGCCGGGCGACTGGGAGACGCTCGACGCGGCGCTGGCCGCCGGACACCTGAAGGTCGGCGAGATGCCGCGCGCCAACGTCCCGAACGTCGAGGTCACGAACACGGGCGGCCGGACGGTCTTCCTGATGAGCGGGGAGATCGTCCAGGGCGGCAAACAGACCCGCGTCATTCGCAAGGACACCGTCGTCGAGCCGCAGCAGAAGGTGGCCGTCGCCGTCTTCTGCGTGGAGCGCGGCCGGTGGGCGGGCGGGAAGGAGTTCAAGCGGGCCCGGAACATCGCCCCGGCGTCCATCCAGGACGCCATCAACCGCGGGGCGGGGCAGGGGCACGTCTGGGAGCGGGTCCGCGAGGCCGCCCCGGCCTTCGGGGCCGAGAGCCCCACCGAGAGCCTCGACCAGATGCTCCAGTCCGACAAGGCACGCCGCTCCTTCGAGGAGGTCCACAAGGACCTCGGCAAGTTCAGTCCGCCCGACACGGTCGGCATCGCCGTCGCCGACGCCCGCACCGGCAAGGTCGTCGGGCTGGAACTGTTCGGCCGGCGGGACCTCTTCGACGGCCTCCAGGAGAAACTCGTCGAAGGCTATGCCGCCGACCTCGTGCTGACGGCGACGGCCGACGCCCCCGCCGAGGTCCGGAAGGTGCCGACCGCCCGCGTCCTTATGTTCGTCAAGCGGGCCCTCGAGGGGACCAGCACGTACGAGGACACGCCCGGCAGCGGGCGCGGACTGACGCTGGAGAGCGGGTCGATCTGTGGCAAAGGGGTGGCGGTGAGCGGCGACGCCATTCACCTCTCCGTCCAGGACACCCATCCGCAGGCGGTGCCGGCCCGGCCGATCGTGGTCCCGTCGCAGCCGGTCCGCCCGCCGATTGAGCGGTTGCGGTAGGGTCCTTGGCCGTTCTCTTTTTAACGCAGAGAGCGCGGAGAGCGCAGAGAACGACGGAGACAAGACAAACGACAAGAAGGTACGTCAGGTTCGCCGGAGGCGCAGCAAGGGTGGTTCATGTTGCAGGAGCGCCTCCGGCGTGCTTCACATCTCGTTATTTTTTCTTGTCCCTGCGTCCTCTGCGGTCTCTGCGTTAAGAATGGAACCGCCGATCGCGTTTCCCTCGCCTTCCCCACCCCCCGGGCCGCTATAATGCACCGCGACCCTTCAGGCGGAGCGACCCGTGCGGCGGAACGTCCTGGCCCTCGTCCTTGCAGGCGGTCTGTTCGGCCTCGCCTTCGGCGTATACGAACTGGCGCTGCCCCTGTTCCTGGACGACGTCCAGGTGGAACTGGAGGCGATCGGGCTGGTGCTGGCGGCCGGGGCGGCCGCCAACTTCCTCGTCGTCATCTACGGCGGCAGGCTGACGGACCTCCTCGGCCGCAAGGGCATTTACGGCGGGAACCTGCTGGTCGTCGCCGCCGCCACCGCCGTCACGCCGCTGTTCCGGCACGTGGTGATTCTGGCGGTCCTGAAGACGGTTTGGCACGCGTCGTGTTCGCTGGCCCGGACGCTTCGCGGCGTGCTGGTGTACGAGTCCGTGCCGGCCGAGCGGTTCACGCACCGGTTCGGCCAGTTGGCGGGCCTGGAGACGAGCAGCCACGCTTTGGGGTTCCTGATCGTCGGCTTCGTCGGCGTCGGGGCGGGGGCCGTCCTCTCCTACGAGGGGGTCTTCCTGATCAGCGGCGTCGCGGTGGCGGTGGGGGCCCTGGCGTTCTTCCTCCTGTTCCGCGAGCGGTATCATCCGGTGCCGGCCGGGCCGACCGTCCGGCTGACGCTGCGCGGCCTGCTGGCGCGGGACCTGCATCCGAAGTTGTACCTGATCATGGCGGCCGGGTTCCTGGCGGGGTTGGGTTTCGGCGTCAGCCACGGGCTGTGGACGATCTACTTCCGGCGGCAGTTTGATGGCCCGTGGTCGACGGACCTGGCGGCGTTCGACGCCTGGCTCGAGGGGGTCTGGCCCGCCTTGGCCCGGGCGTGGACGGCCGGCGGGCGGGGGGCCCAGTTCGCCGTCATCAGCCTCATCGCCGTGGGCCATCGGCTGCTGATGGGCGTGCCGATGTTCTTCATCGCCCCGCACCTCCGGCGGCGGCTGAAGGGGCTCTACGTGGGCACGATGGCCTTCCAGGGGGTCGTCATGGCCGGGCCCGCCCTGGCGGACTGGCTGACCGGCTCGTTCCTGCTCGTCGCGCTGCTGTGGGCGGGGCACGACCTGGTGGGAGCGGCGGTGTGGCTCCCCATTCACGAGCGGTACATCCAGACGTACAGCCGGCCGGCCCATCGGGGCGCGGACGTGGCCCGGACGAAGGCGGTGATGGTCCTCGGGTTCGCCCTCGGTGTGGCGGTGGCGGGGCCCCTGATGGCCGCCGAGCCGGCGCTGCCGTTCCTCGTGGGCGGCATCCTGGTGAGCGCCGCCAGCCTGCCGCTGTTGGCCCTGTGAGGCGCCGGCGAGGGCGATCTCGCTGCCTCGAACGACACGCGCCCTGCAAGCAGGGCGGCTAAATGTGGCCGGTGGGGCCATACGGCGCTTGCATCCGCCTGCGGCGCGCGTATAATGGGGTTCTTTCGCGGTCGGCCCGCGCCGTCGGATGGGCCACGCGATGTCAAAGAGCAGCGCCGGTCAGAGCGGCCGTGCCGTCTGTTACGAGGTGACGCATGAAAGAGGACATCCATCCGGAATACACCGAGTCCAAGGTGACCTGCGGGTGCGGGAACACGTTCACGACCCGGTCCACCGCCGGCGACCTGACGGTCGAGGTCTGCTCGAACTGCCACCCGTTCTTCACGGGGCAGCAGCGGTTCGTCGACACGGCCGGCCGGGTCGAGAAGTTCCAGCGCAAGTATGCCTGGAACGCCGACAAGGCCGCCGAGCAGGCTGAGGCCGCCGAGAAGAAGGTCTCCAAGACCAAACGCCGGCGCAAGGCGTCCGCCGAACTCGTGCCGACCGCCCGCCCCCGGCCGACGCAGCAGACCCCGCCCGAGGGCGAGAAGGGCAAGGGCGGCGGACGAGGCGGACCCGGACGCGGACGCGGCGGGCCCGGACGCGGCGGACCTGGACGAGGCGGACCCGGACGCGGGGGACCCGGACGCGGAAGAGGCCGCGGCAGGGCCGCCGAGGATACCTCACTCGCCTCCGAACGCCGTAAACCCAAACCCAAGGACGAACCGGCCGACCAGGCCAAGGCCGACGACGCCAAGGCCGAGGAAGCCAAGGCCCAGGATGCCAAGGCCGACGAGGTGAAGGCCGAGGCGCCCAAGCCCGAGGCCAAGCCCGAGGCCAAGCCCGAGGCCAAGCCCGAGGCCAAGCCCGAGGCCAAGCCCCAAGAAACGAAGCCCGCTGACCAGCCCAAGGCCGACGCCAACGCCGAACAGCCGAAAGCCGACGACGCCAAGGGCGAGGAAGAAAAGAGCGAGTAAGCCGTGCCACGGCACGCGCGGCGCCCCCGCCGTGGCGAACACGGACCACGTCTGCTTGCTTGACTCCTCCGCCGGTCGATGCGAGAGCAGACGACCGCCTTAGAGCCTATCCCAATACCCCTCTGGCTCCGGCCGGCTGCGGCGACCGCAGACGGCGTCGGGCTGCATCGACATCCCAGAGACGGGCTGCCTGCTTCGCCCTCCTTGCCTGCGGCCGCCTCGCTCGGCCTCGGGCCGACGAGGGGTTATTGGGATAGGCTCTTAGCCATCAAACACAAAGCCGACCGCCCCTTGTGAGGCGGTCGGCTTTTTTCGCGGCGTCGCGGCCAGAGGCCGGGTTACAGGTCGGCCTCGTCAATGCCCGCCATCCTCATCAAGTGGCGCTGGAGCCCTTTCTTAAGCGGACGGTTTGCATGGACAGGAACCGAGAGGCGGACCTCGCTCCCCCTCTTGGCGAAGATGTGGTGACTGCCTTGGACCCGCAAGAGCGCCCATCCGTGCGATTCGAGGACGTGCGCGAGTTCCCGACCGGACAGGGCTTTCATACGGCGATCTCGATGACGCGGTCGTTTTCGCCCGACCGGGGGGGCTGGACGTCGACCGAAAGGCATCCTTCGACCGCCTCGTACAGCCGTTCGAGGAGTTCCTCGAACGTGTCGCCCTCGGTGGCACAGCCGGGAATGGCCGGGACCTCCGCCCAGAAGCCCCCTTCCTCCGCTTGGTGAACGATCACTTTCAATTTCATAACGTCTCCTTGCGCAGGGGCCGGCATATACGGCTTCGCGGGCCTGCCTCACGATAGCGGCCGAGGGCCGCCTTGGCAACGGTCCATGTGGCCGAAACGCGGCGGCTGCACGGCGGGTGCCCCTCGGCGTCGCTCGGGACAGGCTCCGACCTGCCGCACGCGACATAGCGTTGTAGCCTCACCACCCGTGATAGTACCCGTACCCGAAGTGGTGCCGCGGGTACGGGCCGTACCAGTACGGGTCATACCACGGGTCGTGATAGTACGGCCGGTAGTAACTTGGACGGTAGTAGTGCACGTTCTCGATGCGGAGGAACTTCGTGGTGACCGTATGTTCGGCGTCGCCATAGACATACGGCCAGCGGAGTCGGACGGAGCCGAGGTCCTTGAGTTGGGTCTCGGGCGGCAGGTCGAAGACGAGTTCGTAGGTGGCGTCGACGCCGCCCGCCACGGTGATGGTGCCGGCGCGGTTGCGGCCGGCGTAGGCGTCGGCGCCGCCGGCGGCGTGGCCCTCGTCGTCGAGGAGGCGGATATCGGCGGTCTTCAGGGTGAACGCCTTCTCACCGGAGTTGTCGATGCCGACGCGGACGTGGAGCGTGGCGAACTCGACGCCGCGGTCGTTCGTGTCGGTCTGGCCCCGGGCGGCCAGGCGGACCGTGACGGCGGCCTTCTCGGGCGGCACGCGGTAGGTGCGTTGGGCAACCCAGTCGGTGCCGGCGGCGTCATAGTCGCCGGCCGGGCGGAAGTGCGTGTACGAGGCGCCGCCGCAGCCGGCCGCCAGTAGACCGGCCGCCAGAACGATCGTCACCGCGCCGAGGGGGTGCTTGGGTGTGTCGCTCATGGCGGGTCCTCGCTTGCGAGGGTTCTCCCGTATTGTACGTCCTCGAGGCGGCGGGTGAAAGGGCGCCGGACAGGATGAAAGAGGTTCCAGGAGTCTTTTTCGGACAGGGTGTTGCGCGGCGGGTCGGAGCCTGTCCCGAGCGACGCCGAGGGGCACCCGCCGCGCATGCCGTTGGGCGCGCGGTGAGTACGGAGCCCCCCGCGCTCGGGCCGAAAAAGACTCCTGGAACCTTTTTCGCACCGCCGCGGAGGCGGGCGGCCGCCGCTTCCGCATTGACCGCCGGCCGTTGCCGCGGTACGATGACTCGTCGCGGATGGGCACGGAGGCGATGCGGATGAACGGGACGGCGGCAGAGGGCGAGTCGGCGGGCGCGGTTCGCGTCGGCGCCGCCGCCGCGGTGGTCCGGGCCTCGGCCGGCGAACGGGTCGGCCAGGCCGCCACCCTCGTCATCCTCGTCGGCCTGGTGGTCCTGGGGATGGTGCTGGACCCCTCGCCGACGGGCGCCGGCACGCACTGCCAACTCGGGCTGCCGCCGTGCGGCATGCTCGAAACGACCGGCCTGCCGTGCCCGACGTGCGGCGTGACGACGGCGTTCAGCCTGGCGGCCCACGGTCGCTTCGCCGAGGCGCTGGTGACGCAGCCGTTCGGCGTGACGGTGTTTCTCCTGGTGGCCGGCGGGGCGGTGGGGCTGGTCGTGGCGCTGGTGACGGGCCGGAGCGTTCAGCCCGTCCTGACGCCAGGGCGGCTGGTGATGGGGGCGATGGCGCTCATGCTGATCCTCCTGGGGGCGTGGGCGTATAAACTGGCGACGGTCTGAGGCCCGCGTGGCTGGGCGGACCGCGGCAAAGGTGGAACCGATGAGGCAACGGATTTCCAGATCGTGCGGCGCTCTTCGATGGGCGGCGCTGGCGGCCATGCTGATGCTGGCGGCGGCGTCGGCGGGGTGCGAGATCCTCGGCCAGGCCATCGCCGTCGGCATCGCCCCGAGGCATCCCAAGAAGAAGATCGAGGCCGAGTTCGACCTGAAGGCGAAACGGCTCGTCATCGTCCCCTACGCCGGCAACGACGTGCTGTTCGAGTATCCGACGGCCCCGCTGGAGGTCAGCCGCGAGATCGTGCACCAGGTGATCGGCAACCTCGGCAAGCGTGTGGAATCGATCATCCATCCCGTGCAGGTGGCGCGGTGGCAGGAGTCGAACCTGGAGTGGCCGAACATGTCGCTTGAGGCCATCGCCGAGACGTTCGAGGCGGACGTCCTCCTGTACGTGGAACTGGAGCAGTACACGATGCTGGAATCGGGGAGCCCGAACCTGATGCGGGGTCAGGTGCGGGCCCGCATCCAGGTGGTCGAGGCGGGGGCCGAGGCGAACCCGGTGTACGAGTCGCGCGTCGAGACGCAGTTTCCGGAGCAGCGGCCGGTGGCGGAGGGGGAAGTCAGTTTGCGCCGCATCCGGGCGGTCACGACCCGCCTGTTCGCCCGCGACGTCGTCCGGCGGTTCTACGACCACGAAGTGCCACGCGAGGAGGAGGGCATCGGATGAACCGCCTGCACATCGGGCTCCTTCTGGCGGCGGCGCTGACGCCGGCGGTCCTCGCCCCCGGATGCGACGAGGCCGCCTACATCCTCACCAAGACCATCGGCCCGTTCGTCCCGGAAGACAAGCACGAGGCCGAGTTCGACCTTGAGGACGCCAGCCTCCTGGTCCTCGTGGACGTGGAGGACGCCACCGTGGCGTCGGAGTACCCGCGGTCGGAGACGCTCGTGGCCAGGGGCATCACCGACACCCTCGAGGAGCACGAGGCGTGCGGGCCGGTCGTGCCGGTCCGAAGCGTGCTCGCCGCCCGACGCATGGAACCCGACTTCGCGAACTGGTCCGTGGCCCAGACGGGCGAGTACTTCAACGTGGACGTGGTCCTGCACGTCCAGTTGTTCGAGTTTCGCGTGAAAGACAGTCCTGCCTCGAACGTGCTACGGGGGTATGCGGAGGCGGCCATCCGTCTGGTCTCGCCCGAGACGGGCCGGCAGGTGTGGCCGGTCCTCGAGGAGGCCCGGCTCGTGACGGCCGAGGCCCTGCCCGAGGCGGACGTGCAGGAGGCGGCCCGGCACGAGGAGGACCTGGCCATCGGCCTCGGCGAAAAGATCGGCCGGCACTTCTGCACCTACAAACTCAACGACCTGCCGCTCAGGCCGAAGGTGAAGTAACGGAAGCAGCAAGCCACAAGCGACAAGCGACAAGCCAAACACACCAGCCACGGCGCGCACCGTTGCCCTGGCTTGAGGTTTCAGGCTTGCCGCTTGAGGCTTGTGGCTATCTTCTAGACGGCACCGCCTTCATGGCGTGAGGCCATTCCGCCCCGCAGTCGGGGCACTGTTCCAGCATGAGCCGGCGCTTCTCGTACGCCCTGACCAGTCCCCGGCACCCGCAGTGCGGGCACCGCTGCCGGGTCCGTTTCCAGCGCCACTTGCGGCTGCGTCGTCTCATGCCGTCCACCTTCCCTCATGAAAAAAAGCGGTATACACTATGATGGACGGTCGGCATGCTGCCGATATTCAGAGTGGCAGCGCACCCCCGGTTCCCCCGGCCGTCCCGGAAACGGCCGATGGGCCGGTCGAATGAATGTTCGGGCGGTCACGGTCGTCTATCCGCGTGGACGGCGTTGCAAACGCCTTCCAGGGACTGCGGCCGAGGGGTGATCGGCCGGCCGGCTGAAAGGAATCGGGGATGGCCACCGTGCCGCGCAGTCGTACCCGCCGACGCATCACCGCCGCCGTCATCGAGGCGCTCGTGGAAGAGCGCGGCGTGGACTACGTGTCCGTCTGGTGGACGGCCCGGACGGCGTCGGAACTGTCGCGGTCCGACATGCGGATGGCCCTCGGCGAAGCCCTCGACCTGGCCGGCGCCATGGGCCTGCTGGACCCCGTCGCCGGGGCCGACGTGCCCGGCCCCTGTGTGCCGTCGCGGCTGGTGCCCTCCGACCCGGATGCGCTGCTGAACTAGCAGCAAGCCACAAGCCACAAGCAGCAAGCCACAAGCCACAAGCAGCAAGCCACGGCAACGGCGCGCGCCGTTGCCGTTATCTTTGGCTTGAGGCTTGCAGCCTGTAGCCTGTGGCTATCTCACCTCCTCCGGCCCGATGTCGGGCGCATCGCCCTTGAATCGGTCGTTGATCCCGGGCAGGCGGACGCCCGCGTCGATCAGGGCCGGCGCCAAGACCATCGGCCGATGGTCCTTGGCCCGGGTGTACGGCCGGTCGCGGAGGTTGTGCGGGCCGAAGCCTTTCTCCCGCGGCAACTCCTCCAGGCGCGAGTACCGCTTGCCTTCCCATTTGACGAACGGCGTCCCGCGCACCGCGTACAGGCAGCAGTAATCGAACGAGCACGGGGCGGGGTGGTCGCGGTTGTCTTCGATGGCGTATTTCGTGCCGCGGAAGATGCAGTTACGGAAGTGCATGTTCCCCCACGCCCCGCAGATGCCGGTGGCGTTGCGGTCGGGGTGGTCCTGCCAGAACAGCGTGTGATACACGTACGCGACGCCGGCCGTGTCGATCCCCACCTTCAGCCCGCCTTGCTTGAAGTGCTCGTACCGGTCGCGGACGACCCAACAGGGGCCCACCGTGACCGGGGCGATGGAGATGCCCATGAACACGTCCTGGGCCCGGTTGTTCCAGAACCGCACGTTGATGCACGCGCCTTCGGGCTCCAGGCAGTCGTCGGCCACGTGAGTGAACGTGTTATGGTGGACGTCCATGTCGCAGTTGATGCGGCCATTGTGCAGGTCGCCCCAGGTGGCCGGCGCGATGCCGTTGAAGAGTCCCTCGATGTGGTTGTGCCGGACGACGTTGCCGCTGCCGCCCTGAAGCGAGACGGCGCAGCCCTCGACGTCGTGGCTCTTGCAGGCCTTCCAGGGCCAGTTCCAGATGCTGTTGTCGCGGAAGGTGCAACGCTCGACGAGGCACCGCCGGCTGCCCTTGGCGAGGCGGACGCCCGTCCGCATGCAGTGGAAATCGCATCCGCGGATGACGATGCTCTCACCGCCGCGGACCTCGATGCCGCGCGAATACGGCCCGCCGCCGAAGACCTCGAAATCGATGTTCTCCACGATCCAGTATGAGGCGTTCTCGAACTTGAGGCCGAACGGCAGGACGCCCAGGCACAACGCCTGCCACGGGGGCGCTTCCTCCTTGTCCATCCGCAGGTAGACCTTGCCGGCCTTCTCGTCTTGCCACCAGCCGGGCACCAGCGGCGACTCGGCCTCCTTCAGTTCCTCCAGCGACCCGTGATGGTACCACCGCGTCCGTCCGCGGGTGAGGGTGCCGACGCGGCGCGGCTCTTGGAGGACCCACAGGTTCCCGCCGAGGTGTTCGCCGGGACCGTCGGGCGTCACGTCGCCCCTCAGGCGGGTTTCCCTGGTGAGGCCGACCGCCCTGCCGCCTGCGCCCGTCACCTCCCGGTCTTCCTCGGTTCCCTGGAGGCGGATGCAGGCGTCCGGACGGCCGGAGCGGGTCACCGTCACGCTCTCGCGGAACGCATTGGGCGCCAGAAGAATCGTGTCGCCCGGCTCGGCGCGGTCAACGGCGTGCTGGATCGTGGCAAACGGTTTCTCGCGCGTGCCGGGCCCCTCGTCGTTGCCGTTCGGCTCGACGTAATACGTCTTGCCGCTGCCGGTGGGGAAGGCGGCGCTTCGGGTGCAGGAGGTGGCAGTCAGGGTGCGCGGCGCGCCGTCGGCGAGGCCGTCCGGATCCTCGAACGTGACGCGGACCTCCAGCAGCCAGCCTCCGACGAGACCGAAGAGGCTGCCCGCGAAGCGGCCCGTCTCGGGGAACGTCTTCGTGTGACCGTTGCGGACGAGCGGATGGCCCTCGCGCCACTCGCCATCTGCGTCGGTGCGGTACTGAAGGCGGCAGGCCGCGTCGGCGTCCGCGTCGCCGTCGTAGAACGCGTACACGCTGGCGGTGTGGAAGTTCGGGACGATCTCCACCCGCAACGGACGGACGGCATCGGCGTTCTTCTCGGCGGCCGCAGCGGCGAGCGGGACGAGCAGGGCGAGCAGCATGGCGGTGGGGCGCATGAGGACTCCTTTCGGCGGGGTTCCGCCTTCATGCTACCGGGAGCGGAGCGATGCGTCGAGCGCGAAGCGGCGGGTGGCATGGCCACCCGAGGTTGGGTGGCCATGGCTCTCCAACGCTCGTGGCCACGCCCTGATACAGCGTCGGGTCTCCGCTTCGCTCCGACAAGCGTGGCCATGCCACCCGGCCTTCGAGATCGCGAGGCGCCTAAACCCTGGCGGCGGGGCCGCCCACGTCGTATAACCTCTGTGCGAACACGGAGTACGTGCGACCGTCTGCGCCATGATCCTCGCCGAGGGCACAACCCGGCTCGTCTTTCACAGCGAAGGCCTCGCGGCCACGGGGCTGGCGACGGCCCTGGTGGGGGTGGCGGCGTTCGTCGTGGTCCTCGTGCACGGCTTCATCCGGGCCGGGGAACGGCCCGTGAGGGAGGGCGACGAACCCGGCCCCGCCGTCGACCCGATCCTGCCGATGTGGCAGATCCTGGCTGGCCTCGGCCTGGCGGCCCTGCTCGCGCTGATGGCGTGGTCGGCAATCGGTTCACAGGACTGGGCCGTCCACCTCGCCCTGATGGCTGTCCTGGCGATGGCCTGCGGCGTATGGGTCCTCTTCTTTTACCTGCGGGTCTTTCGCTGGCTGGGGCGGGCGCCGATGGCGGCGCTCCTGGCGATGCGGGTGGTGGCGATCCTGCTCCTGGTGCTCCTCATCTTCAAACCGGTCCTCAGTTTCGAGGAAACGCTGAAGCATCGGACGGACCTCCACATCCTGGTCGACGCCTCCCGCTCGATGTCCGTCAGCGACTACCCCGACTCGCCGAACCGCATGACCCTGGCCGTCCAGCAGGTGGAGCAGTACCGCGAGTCGTTGGAGCGGGCGTTCCGCGTCCACCTCCACTGGTTTGACACGAAGGCCCACGAGGCCGAGCCCGGCGCCTGGCCCGACCCGAAGGGCGAGGCCACCAACCTCGCCCGGCCCGTCCAGGACGTGCTGGCGGCGGCGAGGCGGATCGACCTGTCGGCCCTGGTCGTCATGAGCGACGGGATCCACAACGCGGGCGGCGACCCCGCCAAGACGGTCGCCGACCTCGGCCCGCCGCCCGTCTACACGGTGGGCGTTGGGACCGACCTCTCCGCCCAGAGCGGGTACCAGGACATCCGCATCGCCGACGTCCGGGCCCCCGAAGAGGCGACCGTCAACAACGTGGCCCGCATGACCGTGGACGTCGAGGCGGTGGGGCTGGCGGACCGCAGCGTCCAGGTCGAACTGCGGGAGAAGGAGAAACCGCTTGCCCAGGCCCCGCTGCGGTTGGACGGCCGGCCCGGGCCCCAGGCCGTCACGCTCAACTTCACGCCGGAGGAACTCGGCCGGCACGCCTACACGGTCCGCATCCGCCCGGACCCCGCCGAGCGGCGCGACGAGAACAACGAGCGGCAGGTGCACGTCCTCGTGACGGATCCGAAGATTCGCGTCCTCTACATCGAGGGCGTCATCCGGCCCGAGTACAAACCGCTGAAGAGCGTCCTGGAGACCGACCCGAACGTCCAGCTCCTGGCCCTCGTGCAGGTGAAACGGGGCGAGTTTCTCCAGTCCGGCAGCATGCAGGGCGTGACGCTCTCCGGGCCGCCGCAGACCCTCCAGGACATGCGCCGCTTCGACGTCTTCCTCCTCGGCGACCTGCACCGCAGTTACTTCTCGGCCGAGCAGATGGAGAACCTGCGGCAGGTGGTGGAGGAGGGGCGCGGGCTGCTCATGCTGGGCGGGTACAACAGTTTCGGGCCCGGGGGGTACGGGGGCACGCCCGTCGAACGGATGCTGCCCGTGGAGGTGGGGCCGCCCGGCATCGGGCAGGAGACCACCCCCTTCGTCCTCAAACTGACGCCCGAGGGCGCGAACCATCCGATCTTCCACGGCACGGCCGACTTCTTCCAGTACCAGAGCGACACGCCGCGTCAGAACCTGCCTTTGCTGAAGGGGTGCACGAACCTCCTCCGCGCCAAACCCGGCGCCAGTGTCCTGGCGGTCCATCCGGACCGGGCGAACCCGCACGGGCCGCTCGTCGTCCTGGCGGTCCAGCCGTACGGCGAGGGCCGCTCCGCCGCCTTCGCCGCCGACACCACCTACCAGTGGTACCTGCCGTTCCGGGCGATGGGGGCCGAGTCGCCCTACATCAAGTTCTGGAGCCAGATGGTCCGCTGGCTCGCCAACAAGGAGGTCAAGGAACACGCCGACAAACCCGGCGTGGACCTGCTGGTGCGCAAACCGTTCTACGAACCGGGCGAGGAGGTCGTCGTTCGGGCCAGGGTCCGGGCCGAGGAAGGGCGGGCCACTAACTTCGCCGAGACGACCGGCGTGCTGGAGGGGCCCGGCAAGGAGGATTCCGAGAGCCTCTCCCTCGCGCTCGTCGCCGGCGCGGTGGGCGTGTACCAGACGGACCTCGGGGCCCTGGACCCCGGCGACTACACGGTGCGCGTGACGGCCAAGAAGGACGCCGCGACGCTCGGCGAGGACGAGGTCCAGTTCAGCGTCGGCCGGCCGAACCAGGAGTTCGACCGCCTGAGCATCGACCGGGCTGTCCTGAAGGCCATCGCCCAGCAGACGGGCGGCGGGTACTACGAGCCGGCCGCCTTCGGCGACCTCGTGGCGAATCTGCGCGGGCGGACCGTGACCGAGGATATCCACCGCGAGTTCGGCATCCAGACGGTGCCCGGGCTGTTTGCCGTTCTCTTCGGCCTGTTCCTCGCCCTCGTGACCGGCGAGTGGCTGCTCAGGAAGTATTATCAACTGGTATGAGACGTCGGCCGCGGCGCGCCGCGGCTCGCTCGCATGCCTTGCGATTCAGCGAAGGGCGATCTTGCCCATGGCCAATCGCCGCGCTCAAGCGCGCCTGGCGGTCTCGTTGACGGTGTTGCTGGCGGCGGCTGCCGCCGGGGTGGCCGAGTCGCCGCTGCCCCGGGCCGAGCGGTCCGACGACGGCCGCATCCGCATCGAGACCGATCTCCTGAAGGCCGAGGTCCGCACCCGCGGGTACGTCAGCGGTGTGGCGGGCGGGACCCTGCTCGACAAGCGGACGGCTGCCCGCGACTGCTCCTTCGGCCTCGACATCGTCGATTTCCTGCTCGGCCCCGGTGACCGGCCGGGCAACACGTACGAATCCGGCAATCTGTATCACGGTCGCATCGCCAAGCACTACGTCGAGGGGCCGCAAGTCTGCACCCAGGCCAAGCGCCTGGAGGCGGAGGTGGTGCGCGGCCGGGACTTTGTCGCCGTCCGGCAGGGCTACACGTACACCGAGCCGGCTCCCGGCTTCAAGGCGGGCAGCCGGTGGGAGCAGGTGCTCGTCTTCCCGATGGGCCGGCGGTACTTCCTGGCGGCCGATCGCATCACGAGCGCCAACGCGGTGGACTGCGTCTTCCTGCGGATCGACATGCCGGGCCACCTGAAGCACAAGGGTGGCGACGCGTTCGATCACGTCTACCTGTCGTACGAGGGGAAGGTGCCGGCGTCGGACTTCACCACCGACTTCCCGCCCGACGGCTGGCACCTCTACCGCCGCAAGGAGGACGCGGTGCCGGACCGCTTTATCCGGGCACGGAAGAAGGCCGGCACCGCAGGGCCCTACCTGGCCGGCATCACCCTCGACCCCGCCATCGTGTACGAGGCGTGGTGTCACCAGCGGGGGTACGTCTGCTTCATCCAGGAGATCGGGGGACTCGCCGTCGAGCCGGGCGACCGTTTCGGCGCCGCCTACGCCGTGGGGTACTTCGATTCCCTCGACGCCATGCAGGCCACGGCCGACGCCCTGCGCGGGTACGCCTCGCTGGCCGTCACGGAGGACTGCTGGCTGCTGTCCGAGGGCATCATCGTCCGCCACGACCCGGCCGACGACAGCGGCGATGGACCGCCGCGGTTCCGCATCGTCCCGCAAGGCCGGCGCCCCGCGCCGAAGGCGTGGCGGGTGCTCGCACACGGCCGGGGCACGGCTGTCATCAACGGCCGGCGCGCCGAGATCGCCGGGGAAGTGGTCGTGGAGGTGCCGGGCGCGCCGACGCCATAAGCGGCGCGTTCACTGCTCCTTGCGCCCGACGGCCAGGATCTTCTCGATCTTCTCTTCGGTCAGTTCGTACCCCTCGAGCAGCGGGAAGCCTTCCCACACGACGTACCCGCCGGGCTCGATCACGATGACGTGCGGGATGCCGAAGACGCCCAGCGCCTCCTTCATCCGGGCCTTCGTATCGACGGCGCTGTAATACTTGATTTTGGGTTCCTCCAGCGCCCGGACCGCCTCCGCCGGCTGGTCCGAGAGGCCGATGACGGCGAGTTCGCCCGCGAACCGCGCGTGCAGACGGTTCAAGAGGTGGATCGACTTCCGGCACGGCGGGCACCACGTGGCCCAGAACTCCACCAGGACGTACTTGCCCGCGGTCTCCGGCGCCGGGCCGAGCCACTGCTCGGCCACCAGGTCCGGCGCCTTCTGGTACAGGCACGACCTGGCCCACATCTGTTTGCCGTCGTGGAAGACGGGCGGCTGGTAGTCCGTGTCGAACGGGGAGCCGGCGGCAAAGCGGGGCACGTCCCCCCCGGCGGCGTTTGGCCGGTGCGTGCTCGGCATCGTGAGGCACGGCTCGGACGGGGCGGCGTTGGCGCGTTCCGTCCCCTCTGGAGCGCAGCCGCCGACGAGCAGGGCCCCGGCGGCGACGATCGCTGCGAGCGGCGCGGTTGGTGACGGTGCGGTCATGGTTTTCCGTGGTTCCTTTCTTAACGCAGAGACCGCAGAGAGCGCAAAGAAAGACAGAGAAGCAAGAAACGGCAGGAAAGCAGGGAGCGACGAAAAAGCGAAAAGGGAACGCGCTGTCATGCTGAGGCCCAAAGGGCCGAAGCATCTCGCCGTGGTCCGTGCCGTTGCCTTTGGCTTTTTCCCTGCTCCTGCTGTTCTCAGTTGTTCTCTGCGCTCTCTGCGGTCTCTGCGTTAAAAACCGAACGGCGGAACGCGATCGGCGCGCTTATAAGCCGAGGAACTCGCCGCGGAGACGGTCGGCCAGGTCGTGCGTCAGGCGGAAGGCGCGCTCCGCCGTCTCGGGCGGGCGCGTCCCCAGGCCGCACGCCGGCGTGATCAGGCTTTGCCGGAGCACCTGCTCGCGCGTAAACCCCAGCGCCTCGACCTTTTCCAGGTGCCCGAGCATCCGCGCGTGCAGCGTCTCGACGGTGGCGGCGGCGACGGCGTCCGGGTCGGTCGGGACGATGCCCCAGACGATGCTGCCGCCGCCATCGAGGAACGCCCGCAAGTCGTCGCGGTAGACGAGGAAGTTATCGGCGAATTCGTATGCGTCGAACGAGACCGCCTGCACGGGGCCTGTGAGGAAGATGCTCCACTCGGTGTTCGAGCAGCAGTGCGAGCCGGCCGTCTCGGCCGCCGACGTAACCGCCGCCAGCGTCTCCTGGACCTGCGCCTTTTCCCAGCCGAAGAACGGCGTGCCGAACGAGGCCAGGAACGGTTCGTCGACGAAGACGATGGGCCGGGCGCCGGTCTCGGCGATGCGTTCGGCCTGCCAGCGGACCCGCAGGTTCAGAAAACGGGTGAGGATGTCGCGCAGGTCGGCGTTGTAGAGGATCGGGTTGCCGTCCTCGCCCTGGATGTTCATGCCCACGGTGACCGGCCCGGCGATCTGGCCCTTCGCCTCCGGGCACCCGCGGCGGCGGACCTCGTCGAGGAAGGGCTCGAAGGCGGCGGCGGCGTCCGGAGGCAGGGCCGCGACGGAGGCGTCGCCGGCCTCGTACGCTGCCAGCAGCCGCTCTGCGCCCTCGAAAAACGGCTCGTCCTGGACGAGGCGGAGGCGCCCGTCGTCGGTGCGCAGCCCCGGCAGGCCGACGGCGGCCTGCTCGTTCATCCCCTCGGCCCGCGAGACGCCCGGCAGTTGCGGCCAGTAGGGCAGGTCCGGGCAGTCGCGGAAGACCGTCGCGACGGCGGCGCCCGCGTCGCCGTGCGGCAGGCTGCCGATGCCGGTGGCCCGGCAGTTGGCGGTGAAGGTCATGGGGAACTCCGATGAGGTTGCCAGCACTTCCGGTGCGGGCGCCACGGGCGGCTTGTCCGCCGACAGTCTTCCCGCGCCGTGGACCTGCTGGTCCCATGGGTCGGCGCCATCATACGCCGGGGTGCGGGACGGGGCAAGGGCTGCCGCAGAAGCCCGCGACGGGGGCGCGCCGTAGGGCTACTCGCCGGCGCGGTCCAGGGACCATTCGATGGTGTTCGCGCCGTCGGCCGGGTCGGCGAGCGGCCCGGCGACGGGACGGTCGCGCCGGCGGCCGAAGAGGTCCGTCTTGACGCGGATGGGCCGGCCGTCGCGGTCCTCGATCGTCTGTCCGACGGTCGGCATGACGCCCACGAGAGGGGCGTCGACCCACGGCCGCTCGCCCGCCGTCGGCAGGGTGTTCAGCCGGAAGGTGAGACGGACGCCCCGCGGCCGGTCCGTCCGCTCCAGGCCCGGCTTGAAGGGCGAGACGGCGCTATGGGCGTCGCCGAACGCGCTCTTGCCCGCGCCGCCGAGGAACACGTTGTAGTCCGACGCATAGCCGGGCGCCTCCTTCACGCCCTCCAGCCCGCGGCCGACGAAGAGGTTGTTGAACCACTTGTCGTCGCGCGGCACGCCGGTCTTGCGGCCGACGGACTGGCGGGTGTGCGGCTTGTAGATCTCGGACCGGCGGTTCGTGTCGGAAACCATCCGGAACGGGCAGTCGACGAAGAGGTTGTGGGCGAAGACGCACGCCTCGGAGTTGCTTTTCACCCCGCCGCCGACGAGCACGTTGTTGTCCACAAGGATGGGCCCGTGGTCCATCTCGAGGAAGACGGCCTCGGTGTCGGTGCCGTAGATGACGTTGCCGGTGATGCGGGTGCCCTGGTTGGCCCAGTCCATCCAGATGCCGAAGCCGGCGTGGGACTGCCGGCCGACGCGGCGGATCAGGTTCCCGCGGATCACCGTGTCGACGGACTGGTGGAACTTGATGGCGGCGGTTTCCCATCCGCCGAACTCCTTGCGATAGTTGGTATCCTCGATGAGATTGTGTTCGATGAGGGACCGCGTGGCGCCCTTCTGGCCGGCGATGCCCGCCTCCCCGCACCGCCGGATGACGTTGCGGCGGACCACGTGGTCGCCGAAGGCCTCGACGTCGTCGAGGTCCACCCCCTGGGCGTGGCCGAGCACGATGCCCACGCACCGGGCGTGGGTGACGCGGCAGTCCTGGATGATCCAGCGCCGGCCCATCCGGGGACCGATGGCGCCCCGCTGGACGTCGAGGCCGGGCGGCTGCCAGTTCTCCGCCGAGTGCATCAGGGTCAGGCCCTCGACGGTGATGTACGAGAGGCCGCTCCGCTCGGGGAAGAAGATGCATCGGCGGACGTTGATTTCCGCCAGCCGCGCGTTCGGGTTTGTCCGGCCGAAGTGGGCCCGGATGACGGTGGTCTCTTCGCCCGCCGTGGCGTGCCAGGAGAGGGGCGTCGCGCGGACGGCGTCGGCCGTCTGCTGCTCCCGCAGGGCCTCGCCGTCCAGGTACACGTCGCCGCGATGGTGCCACTGGCCGTAGTGCAGCCATCCGCCGGAAAGCGTCAGGGCGTACGGGTTGTAGTCGCCGAAGAAGGCGGCCGGGAGTTCGGCCTTCCAGACGCCGCCGCCCTCGTCGGTCCAGGAGGTGATGCGCTCGGAGCCCTTGAGGAGGACCTCCTCGCCCTTGGCGGCGCGGTAGGTGATGCGGGCGTTCTCGCCCGTCCCGCCGCGGGCCGGCCGGACCCACTCCCGGTACGTGCCCGCGTGGACGGTCACGACATCGCCCGGCCGGGCCATCTGGGCCGCGTGATTGACCGTGCGATACGGCTCGGCCGCGGTGCCGGCGGCGGAGTCGTCGCCGGTGGTGGCGACGTGGATCTCGCGTGCGGCGGCCGCGGCCGCCCCGGCGAACAAGACGAGGGTGAGTACGATGGATAGCGTGCGGCGCATGGTCGGCTCCTTTGGCGCGGCCTTGCGCGGCGGGTGCGGAGACCCGCCGCGCTCTCGTTTGCCGTTTCGCCCTTATTCCGGCCGCACGTCCGGCACGCGGAGGTTTTCCCAGTCGCGCTTCCCCTCCAGGCACAGGAGCCACTGGGCCCCGGCGCTGATGAGGTGGGCGTAGCCGCCCGAGTCGCTGATGTGGTCCCAGAAGTCGTTGCGGCCGAAGTGGGTCGGGATGTACCCGTAGTGGCGGAAGACGGCCCGCCACGTCGCGAGGCCGCGCCCGAGTTCCCGCTCCAGGTGGGCGGCCACCTGCCACTCGGGGCTCGCCAGGTACAACGTCCGGACGGCGTTGCCGCACGCGACGGCGTACCGGCCGTGCTCGATGCCGCCCGCCCACACGCCCTGGCCCTTGACGACGGTGTAGGGCAGACGAAGGTCGAACGCGACGCCTTTCGGCCCGCCGGGCCGGGCGCTCGCGTCCTCCACTCTCAGTGCGATTCCCTCGTGGTTAACCGCTCGGACGGTGCCGTCGCGGCGGACCGTGACGGCGGCGTGGCGGCCTTTGGGTTCCGGGCCGCCGTAGATGCGGAGCGTGACTTCGCCCTCGCCCGCCTTTCCGCGGATATGCAGATGCGTTCGCGTGCTCTTGAGGTGCACGTCGACCGGTCCGAGCGCGACCTTCGCCGCCGGGACGGGTTCGGGCGCCTTCGCGCCGGGTGGCGCATCGTCGATGGAGACGCGCACGTCGCCGGCGAACTGCTCCGTGTAACGTTGCTCCCAGATGCCAGGCCGGGCCCGGAGGATCTGGAGGGCCCAGCCGGACGCGATCATGTTCTGCGGCCCCATGCGCGAGCCGAGGAACCGCACGCCCTTCTCGTCGCTGTGATAGTACGCCATCGCCCCGTCGACCGCATGGAAGCCGTACTCGCCGCGGTTGATGCCGGGCGGGACGGCCACGTCGTCGCAGAAGTACCGCCAGGACATCGGTTCGGTGAAGGCGTCGTAGACGACGCGGAACGCCAGGGCGGGGACCATCCGCCCGCCCGTCCGGGCGAGGCCCCAGTAATAGTTATACTGCTGATCGTCGGCGAACGCCGGCGTGCCGTATGTCCGCCCCGCCTCGAACGTGTACAGGGCCCGGGTGTAGTGGTTGTCGGGCGTCCAGCGTTTCGTGGGGTCGGGCACGTGACGCATGAGTTCGGCGTCGCGGTTCGCCAGCGCCGCGGCGGCGGTGCACATCGGAATCCGCCCGTGGTGCTGCATGCGCGACTCGTGCAGGTGGCGGGCGGCGACGGCGGTCTCGCCGGCGAGGCGGGCCTCGGCCTCCGCGCCGGAATCCCTCAGCACGAGCCACGCCGTCTCGAGCATGACGGCGATGTCCTGGGCCATGTGGTTGCTCATGCCGAGGGAGTAGCCGTCTAGCAGGTGCTTCGGGTTGGGTTTGCCGGCGAGGTTATCGTGGCACTCGAAGGCGCCGAGCGCCTGGTTCTTGATGACGCGTTCGAGGCTGACGCTGGCGCCGTCGTCCCACCAGTAGGGGATGAACCCCTTCTCGCCCTGGATAAGGCGGTGCGTCTTGGGGAAGCGGTGGGCGCCGGGGGCGGCGTTGCTCTCGTTCGACGGGAAAAGGCGGTCCGAATGGTTCAACATCTTCAGATAGAACGGCAGTTGCCACTTCGTCAGGAACTCCCTGTAGAACGGGTCGCCGGTGGCGCGATACGCATTCGTCATGGCGGCGGCGTACCACGCCCCGTCGTGCATGGTGTCGAGGGCCTCGCCCTGGATCCACTGGTCGAACTCGCCGATGCGGCGAACCTGGAGGTACTCGTACACCATGCCGCGCTGCGGCGAATCGGCGTCGTGCTTCAGGTGATGGTCCCGGACGTACTCGGCCAGGTGCCGCATGAACGCCTTCGTCTCCTCGGCGGAGAGCGGTCCCTGCTCGTGGGCCGATGCCCAGTCGGGCCTTTCCCTCAGGAGCGACCGGCCCGCCGGGGCAGCCGCCGTCGGGATCAGAACGAGCAGTGCCATGGCGAGAGTGCCGACAGGCTTCATAAGACTCTCCATACTGCCACGTTGTGCGCGGCGGGTCTCCACACTCGCCGCGCACGTGCAATATCCCCGAATCGGGCGCGGTGGGTGCGGAGACCCACCGCGCGAAATGTCTTTCATCGTCAGCGCCCCGTCCGCAGCGGCCCGATGTACTGCCGCGCGATGACCACGTGGTCCACGTATACCTTGATGGGGTTGGTGCGCGTGTACCGCTCGGGCAGCCCGTGGTAATACGTTTCGAGCGAGAAGAACGTGATGCGCAGGTCCTTGGTGCGGCGGAAGCGGACGTCCGTCTTGCGGATGGTCGGGATGCCGTCGATCCACAGCGTCTCGACCCCGTCGGCGAGGGCGGGATCGTCGCGCGACGGGTCCACGGAATTGAGTTTCATCCGCCGCTCCACGCAGTGCCACGTGCCGACCTCGATCGGGCAGGGCCGGAGCACCGGGTACTTCTCGCCCCACTGGTCTTTCTTATCGAGATGATAACTGTAGAAGTTGATCTCCAGGGTCCGGCTGCCGCGCTCGGCGTACGGCTGGAGGCCGGAGAAGAAGTATCCCTTGGTGGAGACGTCGCGGATGCCGGCCATGCCGACCCACCAGGGGTCGGGGCGGGTGAGGTCGCGTCCGCCGAGATTGGCCCCGTGGTTGCGGACCGCCCGGTAGGCCTCGTCGAACCTGAGGTAGTACCGGATGAAGAGTTCCTCGTAGCCCTTGCCGAGGCCCTCGTTGGGATGGTTGTAGTTGCCGAGTTTTCGGCTGAGTCCGCCCGTCTGCGAGCCCTTGCCGTTGGTCCAGCAGGCGATTTCGAGGGTCCGCCGGCCGGGGCCGCGCCGCCCGTCGCCTTCCACCGCGCCGGGGACCGTGCGGGTCAGGCTGACCCGGTTCCGGCGGACGTCCCACGTTTTGGGCGGGGGCGTCGTGCCGTCGGCCGACCATCGCTCGAAGTTGTCGGCGAAGAGGACCGCCGGGTGCCGGGCGATGCCGGCGTCGGCGGGGAACCTGGCGGCCAGGCCCATTTCGGGCGCGGGGGCGTTGCCTTCGCCCGCGGCGACGGGGCAGGGCGAGACGGCGAGGAACGTCGCCGCCATGCCGGCGGCGAGGGCGAACGCGTGCGTGCGGGATCGAGATACCATGGCGCATCCTCCTGCCGGATGTCAGAACCGGACGGTCGCGCGGCCGCCCGTCTTATCGACCGTGACCTTGGCCTTGACGGTCCGGCCGTCGCGCGTGACGGTGACGGCGTGCGTGCCGAGGAACGCCGGCACCTCGCACGTGCCGTCCGGGCCCGTGGTTTGCCGCTCGTCGGTCCACCACGTATCGAAGACGAGGCGTTTCCACATGGTGCCGACGGGCTTGATGGACCAGTCCTTCCGCCACAGCGCGGCGTCGGGGCGCCAGTGCCGGCCCTCCCAGAAGCCCCACATGACGATGCCGCTGAAGGCCGGATGGCTGAAGGTGAGGGTCATCACGTCCCGCAGGTAGTCGGCCTGGAGCGTTTCGTCCTTGGTGCTGACATCGAACTCCGTCAGTTGCAGCGGCAGGCCGAAGCGGGCGAACTGCTCGTACACGTCCCACAGTTCCCGGATGGGCCGTAGCGAGTCTTCCTGGAAGTGGCCCATAAAGCCGATGCCGTCCGGGGCGGCGTCGTGGTCGACGAGGTACCGGATGACCCGCTCGTACGCGTCGGCGCGGTCGCCGCCGGGGAGGATGCGGCCCTCGTTTACCCATAGGGGCGTATCGGTCCGGGCGCGGGCGTGGCGGATGATGCGGGCGTAGATCGCGTCTGACCCCGTTACCGAGGCCATGGTCTTGTTCCATCCGATGATGTGGTTGATGGCGTCCCACTCGGCCAGCCGACCGTCGGTGAACGCGAGCATCCGGTCGATGTGGGCCTGAAGCTGCGGCCAGAGGCGGTCCGGGTGCTTGCGGTAGTCCGTGGGCTTGCGGCGTTGGAGGTTGACCGGGGCCCAGGCCAGGTAGTGCCCGCGGATGCCGACGTCGCGGGCCTCGCAGAAACGGATCATGCGGTCGAGCAGGGCGGTGTGCTCGTCCAGTGTCCCCTGCCGGGCCGGCAGGAACCAGTTGTGCCAGCGGAACCCGGACTCAAACGTGGTCTTGTTGAAGTGTTCGGCGAAGATCCGGCGATAGGTGAGGCCGTCGTCGCCTTCCAACTCGAACGTGCGCGGGTTCAGGATGTTGCCGAAGCCGAAGGCGTGGCGCTGCTGCTGCACGTGGACCTCGGCCCCGGCGACGGGGCGGCCCTGGCCGTCCACGACGCGGACGCGCAGCGGCGCCCGGCGAATGTGCCGGATCCGCTCCTCGGCCGCCCGCCGCCACGGGGCGTCCGGCGCCCGGCCGGCGTAGGTGAGCGGCGCCGAGGCGGCGCGAGCGGCCGCCGCCGGGGCCAGCATTGTACACGTCAGGACGAGGGCACGCAGCAGTCGGGACCAGGGGAGGCGCATCGCGTCCTTTCGGTCACTTGGCCGCGGGGGCCTTTCGGAACCGCAGGAAGACCTGGTGCGGCAGGTAGAGGAACTCGGCGTCGAGGGTGAGCCCGGCCTTCGTCATCATCGCGATGAGGTCGTCGCGGGGGATGCGGCAATCCTTGTCCCATTTGACCTTGGCGTCCATGCGCCAGTCGATGAGGAAGACGTACCCGCCCGGTTTCAGGGCCCGGACGACGTCGGCCGTCAGGCCCGCCCGGTGCTTTTCGGGCACGTGATGGTACACGTTGACGAAGAGGGCGGCGTCGACGGCGGCGTCGGGCAGGCCGGTGGCCTCGGCCTCGCCCTTGACGACCTTCACGTTCGCCAGGACCGCGTTCTTCTCCGCCCGCTGCCTCAGGCCCTTGAGGGCCCGGTCGGAGACGTCCTCGGCCCAGACCGTCCCGGTCTTGCCGACGGCCTTGGCGAGCCGTCCGACGAAGTACCCGCCGCCGCAGCCGACGTCGGCGACGACCGTGCCGTCGGCCAGGTTCAGGTCGGCGACGACGCGGTCCGGCTGTTGCCACTCGTCGCGTGCGATGGCGGGCGCGGTCGCCGCGACCAGGATCGGTACCAGGAGCAGGGCGCGGGCAAGGCGACAGGGAAGCGTGCGCATCGGGTTTCTCCTCTTGAGCGATGGGCCTGTGTCTTAAACGCGTTCGGGCGTGGGCGGGGACGCCAAAAGCCCGGCTCGCGTTTTGTCACTCGCCCCGAAAAAGGTTCCAGGAGTTTTTTCCGCGGACGCGCACGCCGCCTCTCGTGGCCATGGGGGCGTTGGGGTGAAAAAGACTCCTGGAACCTTTTTCCGGACCTCGGCGAACATTTGACGCCAGCCCCGCGCCCGCGTAGGCTGGCGGTGAGCCTTGGAACCGAGGAGCCTACCCATGCGCTTCCTATCGCTCGTCCTGCTGGCCGGCCTTCTTGTTCTGATCCTCCAGGTACCGGGATCCGTCGCCCGTGCCGGCTCCGGCCATCCGCACCAGACCGAGGGCGCCGCCCGGGCCCAACTTGAGCGGTTCGCCCAGACCTTCGAGACCGCCGAGGAATGGAAGGCCCGGGCCGAGCGCAATCGCCAGGGCATCCTCCGCGGGGCGAATCTCGACCCCCTCCCGGCGCGGTGCCCGCTGAATCCCGTCATCCGCGGCAAGCAGGACCGCAAGGGCTACACCGTCGAGAACGTCGCCATCCAGAGCCTGCCCGGCACGTACGTGACGGGGAACCTCTACCGGCCGGCGAAGCCGCAGAAGTCCTACGCGGGCATCCTGTGCCCGCACGGGCATTCCAAGAAGGGCCGCCTTGCCCCGTACACGCAGACGCGGTGCGCCACGCTCGCCCGCATGGGGGCCGTCGTCTTCGCGTGGGACATGGTCGGCTGGAACGAGTGCAACCAGATCAAGCACACCGACCCCAACGTCCTGACGATTCAGCATTACAACAGCATGCGGGCGCTGGATTTCCTCCTTTCGCTCGACGGCATCGACCCGGAGCGCATCGGCTGCACGGGCGAGTCCGGCGGCGGGACGCAGACGTTCCTCCTGACGGCCTTGGATGATCGTGTGAAGGTGGCGGTGCCGGTGGTCATGGTCAGCGCCCACTTCTTCGGCGGGTGCCAGTGCGAGAGCGGGATGCCCATCCACAAGAGCGCCATGCACGAGACGAACAACTGCGACATCGCCGCCATGGCCGCCCCGCGGCCGTTGCTCGTCGTCTCGTGCGGCGGCGACTGGACGAAGAACGTGCCGGGCGTCGAGTTCCCGTACATCTGGCGGGTCTACCGGCTTCTCGGGGCCCAGAAGAACGTGCACAATGCCCACATCCTGTACGAGGGGCACGGGTACGAGTATTCGAAGCGCCTCCCCATGTACAAGTGGATGGCCCGGCACCTGAAACTGGACCTGGACGCCGTGGCCCTGCCGGGCGGCGGGGTGGACGAGGCGGACACGGTCGTCGAGGACGAGGCGTCGCTGCACGTCTGGACGAAGGACCATGCCCGCCCGAAGGACGCCCCCGTCGGGACGGAGGCGGTTCAGAAGGTGCTCGAGGCCCAGAAGGCCAAGGCGAAGAAGTAGGCATCGGGCAACAGGCAATAGCAGGCAGCCGCCATCGTCCGTAGGCCGCGGCGTGCCGCGGCACGTCGGCCGAGGCCGGTTCACCGGCCTTCGCCAGCGGCGGAGCCGCTGGTATAGCCCCGGCCCTGTGGGGCGGGGCGAGCGGGGGTGACCCAACCGCCTTTCCTTTTCTCCCCGCCGCCCTTAAGGGCGGCGGGGAAAAGCAGAAGGAATCGTTCCGCACCGCAACCAGGGCCAAAGGCCCTGGCCTAAGCCCGCCTTCGGCGGGCGAAGGCCGCTGAAGCGGCCTGTCGGGGCGCGCCGGCCTTCATCGCCGAAGCAACCCCCATAGCCCGGCCACGCACAGGCCGAGACCAAACAGCCCCCGCAACAGCGTGCCGATTGCGGAGGCGATGCGCTGCCCTCCTGTCGCCAAAGGTCCGAGACCGGCAGGCAGGAGAGTGAGCATCATGATGCCCATCAGGATCAGCAGCCCGGAGACCGCGCGCTTGGCGCGCCGCTGGGTGGGCGGGGATGGTGTTTCGGTGCCGGATACCTCCGGCTCCTCCTCTTCTTCCTCTTCGTCGGTGTCTTGTTCTTCCCCGCGGCGCGATGTGTGATCCGCCAATGCCTCCTGGGCGTCGCCGAGGCGGCCCACTGGCACCATGACCCGAACGCCTCCCGGGTTTATCGCGTACTGAAGATGTGACAGCGTCGTCGAGGCGTACCCCTGGTCCACCCACGCGGGCACCCCGCACGCGTTCAGATACGCGGCGGCGGCGTCGGCCTCCGGCACCGTGGTGGTGGTCAGGGCGACGCCGATACCGCCGTCCTGGTAGGCCTCCGGGTCGGTCGGCAGGCCGAGTTCGCGGGCCCGTTGTTCGAGCCGCCGGCCGTACGCGCCGCTGCGCGTCCACCGGACGAACCGCCGGATGCCTGCAACGCCGAGGCCCACCCCGCCGACGGCCAGGGCGGTGCCCGCTGCGCCGAAGACGATGCGCGACCACGCCGGCCCGGGCGCCCCGACGGCCTCCGCGACGAGCCACACGCCCACCGCCCCGCACGCCGCCATCCCCAGGACGTGTCCCAGAAGGGAGGCGAGGGCGAGAGTCAGGCCCCGTGGTTCGGGGTCGACGGCGCGGTGGTCGTCTCCTTCCATCATGGTCGATATCCCGGGAAGCGCAGCCTCCTTCTACACGCCTTACGCGCGAAGGGGAACGACTATTCTCACCCGCGGCATAGGGTTCAGCGGTGCCCGCTACTTCTTCCGCTTCTGGGCCAGCAGCCATTTCCAGAACTCGGGATTGGCGTACGTCTTCGTCCACGAGTCGTGGCCGGCGTCCGGGTAGATAGTGAATTTCGGATGGCCGCCGGCGGCCTTGAGGGCCTTGACCATGTCCTCCGAGTGCCGCGGCTGCACGACGCCGTCCTTGCCCCCGTGGAAGACCCACGCGGGGATGTGGGCGATGCGGGCGGCCTTCTCCGGGTCGCCGCGACCGCAGATCGGCGCAATGGCCGCGAACCGCTTCGGCTCCTTCGTCGCCAGGGCCCACGTGCCGAAGCCGCCCATCGACAGGCCCGTCAGGTATACCCGGTCGGGGTCGACGCGGTAGGCCTTCTGGAGATGGTCGAGCAGGGCGACCAAGCCGGCCAGGCGGTCCGGATGGCTCCACCACTTGCCCTTCGGGCACTGCGGCGAGGCGCAGAGGAACGGGAAAGCCTTGCCGGCCGCGGCGAGTTTCGGCGGCCCGTGGACCTTGACTTTCTCCAGGTCCTCGCCGCTCTCGCCCAGGCCGTGCAGGAAGAGGACGAGCGGCCATTTCTTATCCGTTTTCGTGTATTCCGCCGGGACGTACAGGAGGTACCGGACCTCGCCGGCCTCGGTAGCGTCGGTCTTGAGCGTCTGCGGATGCTGTCCCGTCTGGACGCCGGCGGGTGCGGCCTCGGCCGCACGGGCGACCGCGGCGCCGGCAAGCAGGGCCCCGGTGGCGACGAGGATGAGGGCGAGTCGAGACGATGATGCCATTGCTGCTCCTTTCGATAGGTGCCAGCCGCCGGCACCCGCCCGACGCTGCCTTCCAGCCTTCGCAGCCAAGGCTGCTCCGGCGGCGTGGGCTGGCGACGGCGGGTGAGGTCGCGGGTACGTGATGGTGCATGATGATGGCCGCGTGGACTACGACGCCGGACGCAGCGACTCGGCGGCCGCCATCAGCCGTTCCACCTCCCGTTGCTCCGTGCCCCAGGCCATCACGTGGACGACGAGGCCCTGGGCATCCGCCCGCCAGCATCGCGGCCAGTGGAACAGGCCGCGCACGTACGCTTCCGCATGGTACATCTGCCGGCCGCGATCATCCTGCCACGCGTCGCCGAACCAGGTGACCTCGCGGCCGGCGATGCGGCCGGGCTCGGCGAGGGTCTTGGCGCGCGGCTCCCGCGGATGGTGGCCCACGTAGACGGCCAGCGTGGCCGAGTCTGCCGGGGCTGTCTCCGGCGGCCGGCGGAACAGGTGGACCATGAACTCTTCACCGGCCCGCAGGCCTTTCTCGTATTCTGGCGGCATGTTGATGACGAGTGCGGGTACGCCCGACCGCCACGGCGGCAGGGTGTGGAGCCGACCGGGCCAGGCGTCCGCCTCGCCGCCCGACCTCGCCGCGCTGCCGCAGCCGGCCAACAGGCAGGCGGCGGCCAGGATGAGCGACCGGTGGATCACAGTGTCCCTCGCGTGACGGGCCTTCGGGCCTCAGCACGGAGCATCATAGTGTGGAAAGGGCCGGGTCCGCAAGGGGGAGGGTGCCGCGCGGGGCGTTACTCGTTCGTCCCGTCGGCCTGGGACTGACGGTGCCAGCGGCGCCAGGCGGCGTCGTCGAACCCGAAATCCTGCCCGGTGATCTTGCGCAGGGCCTCGCGCACCTCCGGCTGCTGGACGGGCACGATGACCGTCCGCCGGACCGTGACGACGACGTTGTCGACGTCGATGCCGACACCGCTCGGGACGCTGCCGATAATGGGATCCCAGCCGACGGCGCCCTCGGCCACGACGGGTTCGACGTCGGCGATGTAGGTGTAGATGCGTCCGAAGAAGAAGTACGCCCCCGCCCCGCCGCCGACCGCGGACCGTGGAGCCTTGAAGGTCTTGACGCGCGGTTCGTGGGTGGTGAGGCGGCCGATGAGTTTCGCGACGGCCGGCTCCGCCCGCAGCACGCCCAGGGCGTGGGCCGACCGCTGGAGCGATGCCTCCGATCCGTCCAGCGCGTTCAGCAGCGGCTGGAGGGCGTGGTCATCCGACCGCATCTCCAGGGCCGCCACCGCCGCATCGTACACCGCCCGCGAGGGGTCCGTCAGCGTCACGCGCGCGAGGCGCCGGGCGGCCTCCGGGCCGGGCAGTTGGCCCAACACCTCGCACATCAGCACCCGTGTCTTCTCGTTGCCGGAGGAGAGGATCTCGTAGACCGGCCCCGCGGCGGCGGCGTCTCGCAGCAGGAGGAGGGCGTCGCGCCCTTTCTGCCACGCGGCCGGGTCCACCTTGTTGAGATGATCGAAATAGATGGATCGCACGTGGCGGGTGAGCGCCCGCTGCCGCTCCGCGGGCGGGGGATCCGCCGGCGTCGCTTCCCCCGCGCCGGGCATCGACACGCCAGGCGAGGCGGCGGCCTTCACCCACTCGTCGCCCCGGCGGACGTGGCCGAGCGCCGCCCGGGCGGCGGCGTGGTCCGCGTCGCGGAGGAGCGTTTCCTTCCAGTGCCGCTCGGCCTTCTCCTCCAGGCCCACTTCCGTGCACCACCGGGCGAGTGCGGCATGCGCCTCGGCCGTGTCGTCCATCGTCAGTAAGCGGTCCGTGTATTCCCGGTCGAGTTGGGGCGAGTAGTCGAGGGTATAGGCGGAACCCGCCAGAACGAGCGAGACGAGCGCGGCAAGGACGACGCGGGTCATGGCAGACCTCCCGGCCCCGTGGGCCTTTCGGCGTCGCCCGTATTATACGACGGGCCTGCGGGAAGGGGGAGGTAAAAGGTGCCGCAGCGCCTCCTGCGGATCTGTTCTTAACGCAGAGACCGCGGAGAGCGCAAAGGAAAACGGAGAACAGAGAACGACAGAAGGCAATATGTTACTGCACCGGAGGTGCGATACCCGCGTGGGTCGCCAGAGATGGCGCCTCGGGCGCACTCAGCCTCTCGCCGTTTTTGCCGTTCTCTGTTTTTCTCCGCGCTCTCCGCGCTCTCTGCGTTGAAAAGACGATTGTCCGGAAACCTGCGGGTGGCGCTACTTCGCGCCCGTCAGGACGCCCGCGATGGTCTTGGCCATCACGCCGGCGCCTTCGGCGTTCGGATGGACGGTGTCGGGGAAGAGGGTCTTCTTCCCTTTGAGCGCCTCATAGAGATCGATGACGCCCACTTTCTTCTCCTTGGCCACGCGGTCGACGGCCGGGATGACGCGTTCGCGGACAACCGCGTCGCGGATGCCCCACCGCCCGGGGAACGCCGGCACGGGTCGGCAGATGAAGATGCGCGGCTCGGAATCGAGGGCGCGGAACCGGTCGATCATCGCCTTGTAATCGTCCGCGAACTCGTCTTCGTACTTCCAGTTCCGCGGCTTCGTGTCGTTCGTGCCGAGTTGGATGACGACGACGTGCGGCCGGAAGGCCAGGGCGTCCTTGAACGCCTTCTGTTTCCAGTACGGCAAGTCGCCTTTCTTGAGGAGCGTGGCCCCACTGACGCCGAAGTTGCGCACCTCCCACTTCTCGCCGAGCATCCGGCCGAGTTGGACGGGGTAGGACTTGTGCGTGCGGTCCTTGATGCCGGCCCCGAAGGTGATGCTGTCGCCCACGCAGGCCACGCGGATGGCGGTGGTGTGGGCGGCCGTGTCGATCGGCCGCTGCGGGTCGGCGGCCCGGCAGCCGGCGACGGCAAGGGCGAGAGCCAGAACGGGAAGGGCGAGGGTGAACAGTCGGCGACGCATGGCAGAGTCCTTTCCTTGAATCTGACGTATCGTGAGGTCTTGTTTTAACGCAGAGATCGCGGAGAACGCAGAGGACGGCGGAGAACGGCAAACGACAAGAGCGGGGTTATCCAGTACGCCTAAGGCGCAATGTCCGGCGGTTACCGACAACACCGCGCCTCCGGCGCGCTAACCCCTCCTTTCCGTTGTTCGTCGTTTTCTGTTCTCTCTGCGTTCTCTGCGGGCTCTGCGTTGAAACCGATCGGCCGAAAACCGCCGCGGCACGCCGGGGCCCACGCGGCGCGCGGCCTCAGTACCCCATCGCCTCGAGTTTCGCGACCAAGCCGCGCACGTGCTCGGCGCTGGAGTCGAACGCCTCGCGTTCGGCGTCGGTGAGGTCGAACTCCAGGACCTCCGTCACGCCGCCGGCGCCGAGACGGGCCGGCACGCCCACGAAGTATCCGCCCACGCCGTATTCCGCGTCGCAGTACGCGGCGCAAGGGAGGACGCGGCCTTCGTCGCGCAGGATGGCCTGGGCCATTTCGACGGCGGCGGCCGCCGGGGCGTAGAATGCGCTGCCGGTCTTCAGGAGGCCCACGATCTCGGCGCCCCCGTTGCGGGTCCGCTCGACGATCGCGTCCACCTGTGCCTCCGACAGCCGCTTCGCGACCCCCACGCCGCCGATGCTCGAGTGCCGCACGAGCGGGACCATCGAGTCGCCGTGCCCGCCTAAGACGAACGCCTGGATGTCCTTGGGACTGGCGCCGGCCTCCATGGCGAGGAACGCCCGCATGCGGGCCGAGTCGAGCACGCCGGCCATGCCGACGACCCGTTCCGGCGCCAAGCCGCTCGCCCGGTGCGCGAGCGCCGTCATCGCATCCACAGGATTCGATACGATGACGAGCATGATTTCCGGGCTACGCGCCACCAGTTCCCGCACGATGCCCGAGACGATCTCGGCGTTTTTCGCGAGGAGGTCGTCCCGGCTCATGCCGGGTTTGCGCGCGAGGCCCGCCGTCACGATCGCCAGGTCGCTTCCCTCCGTGGGACCGTAATCGGTCGTGCCCGTGACCGTGTGGCTCGTGCCGAGGATGGGGGCGGCTTCGGTGAGGTCGAGGGCCTTGCCCTCGGCGAGGCCTTCGACGACGTCCACCAGCACGACGTCGCCCAGGTCGCGCTGGGCGGCGAAGAGGGCCGCCGTCGCCCCGACGTTGCCGGCGCCGACGACGGTGATCTTGGGATGGGTCATGGCAGTTCCTCTGATGGGGCTGGCGCTTGGGCGCGGCAGCCTCCGTACCTACCGCGGGCCGTGCCTCCGGAAGGCCCGGATTATAGAGGATGGCCGGCGGGGGTCAAGCGCGCCGCTTGATCGGCGGAGCCGAGGGCAGGGCAACGGCGGTCTACTTCACGTACAGTTTCTCGTGCACGGACCGGCCGCGCGGGGGATGCGGCGCCTCACCGCCGTCCAGGCCGTACGTCCGGATCAGGTGGGCGACGCTCTCCGCCTGCACCGACCACGAGCGGGCTGTGTACCCGCCGCCCAGGGTCATGACCACCGGCACGCCGCGGCGGACGCACGCGTCGACGACGGCGGCGTCGCGCTCGACGATGCCGTCCTTCGTCATGGCGAGGCCCGCGAGCGGATCGTCGCGCAGCGTATCGCAGCCCGCCTGGTAGAAGACGATGTCCGGCCGGGCGCGGTCGAATACCTCGGGCAGGTGCCTGCGGAGGATCGCGAGGAACCGCGCGTCGTCCGTGCCGGCGACGAGTTCCACGTCCAGATCGCTCGTGGCCTTGGGCACCGGGTAGATGTTGCCCTGGTGCATGGAGAAGGTGAAGACCTCGTCGTCGCCCGCGAAGCACTCGGCGGTGCCGTTGCCCTGGTGGACGTCGAGGTCCACGACGAGGGCCCGCCGGATGCGGCCGTCGGCTTGGAGCCGGCGGATGGCGACGGCGAGATCGTTGTAGATGCAGAACCCCTCCCCGCCGTCGGGCCTGGCATGATGGAACCCGCCGCCCAGGTTGACGGCGATGCCGTGCGCCAGGGCGAGGCGTCCGGCGAGGATCGTCCCGCCCGCTGCGTACCGCTGGGCCTGGAGAATGCCGGCGTCGACCACCTTCGCGGGCAGGACCTTGACGGGTTTGGCCTCCAGGTACCGGGCTACGGCGTCGGGGGAGTCCAGCGTCCCGAGGTACCGATCGGTGTGGACGAGGCGGAGCTCGTCCGGGCCGGCTTCGTCCGGAACGAAGACCGTGGCCGGGCGGATGAGGCCCTCCTCGTTCAGGTACACGTAAATTTTCTCATACTTCCGTGTATCGAAGGGGTGGACCATATCGGCGCCCGGCAGGGCTATGGTGTAGCGTTCGGAGAAGACGATGGCCACGCGTCCGCCGACGGCCTCGCCGCTGCGAGGTTCCTTGACGGCCCGCAGCGACGCGGGCGGCGTGCACGTGCCGATGACGGCGGCGCCCGCGACGGCGACCGCGACGCCGAGGACGACTCCGACCACGCGTTTGCCCCGCCGGTCCATGGGCGTACCTCCATCCGTGACCGAAACGAGTATAGACAGTTTGGGGCGGGGGACAAGGCGAATCCGTCGGAGCGCCGGCGGGCGGTTTCCCCGGAAAGACGTTGTGCCGCCGGTTGCTAACGGTACACTGAGGGGCGGGTTACCCGCGCCCGAGGAGTGTCGCGCGGTGGGTCTCCGGACCCACCGCGCACACGCAACGCGCCCGTTCGAGCGCGGCGGGTACGGAGATCCGCCGCGCCAGATCCCATGGCCACGCCAGCGTGGCCATGCCACCCCCCATGCGGGAGCCGGCATGAGTGTTCTCTACGTCCTCGACCTCTTCGGCGTCGTCGTCTTCGCCGTGACCGGTGCGCTGGCGGCCGGGCGCAAGCGGATGGACGTCTTCGGCATGACGGTCCTGGCCCTGGCGACCGCGCTGGGGGGCGGGACGGCCCGCGATCTCGTCCTGGGGGCCCAGCCCGTCTTCTGGGTGGCCGACCCGCTCTACGTCGCCGTCGGGGCGTCGGCGGCGCTCCTGACGTTCACGGTGGCCCGGCTGTGGCGGCTGCCGCCGCGGCTGCTGCTCGTCGGCGACGCGTTCGGCCTGGCGGTCTTCACGGTCATCGGGGCGGGCAAGGCCCTGGCGATGGACGTCTCCCCGCTTATCTGCATCCTGATGGGCGTGATGACCGGCACGGTGGGCGGGATGATCCGCGACATCCTTTCGGGCGAGATTCCGCTCATTCTCCGGCGGGAGATTTACGCCACCGCCAGCCTCTCCGGGGCGGTGGTCTACGTCGTCCTCGCGGTGTTCGTCCCCCACACGTGGATCGCCGCGGCGGCGGGGGTGGCGGTGGTCCTGGCGATGCGCCTGGCGGCCATTCGATGGGACCTCAGCCTGCCGACCTTCCTGCCGACGGGAGAGGGGGAACAGAATCGCCAGTAGGTGCGCGGCGGGTTTCCGTACCCGCCGCGCGAATCAGCGGACGCGCGTTCGGCGCGCCAATCCGAAGTCCCAAATGCGAAATCCGAAATCTGAAGCCGTCAGGCGCGCGGATGGAACTTCCGGTGGATGGCTTTCAGGCGGGACGGGTCCACGTGCGTGTAGACCTGGGTGGTGGCGATGTCGACGTGGCCGAGCATCTCCTGGACGGCCCTCAGGTCGGCCCCGCCCTCCAGGAGGTGGGTGGCGAACGAGTGCCGCAGCGTGTGCGGGCTGACGCGCCGGCTCACGCCCACCCGCCGGGCGTACTTCTTCACGAGCCGCCAGATCGTCTCACGGCCAAGCCGGCGGCCGGAGTGCGTGAGGAACAGGTGCCCGTCGCCGCGCCGGTCGAGACGCGGGCGCTCCTCTGCGAGGTAGGTGTCGAGGGCTTCCAGGGCCCGCCGGCCGACGGGCACGATCCGCTCCTTCCGCCCCTTGCCGATGCAGTGCACGTATCCGCCCTCGCGGTTGACGGAGTCGAGCGTCAGGTCGGCCGTCTCGCTCGCGCGGGCGCCGGTGGCGTAGAGGAACTCCAGGACGGCCCGGTCCCGCCGCGGCAGGCGGTCGTGGTCCGGGTCCGGCGCGGCGAGCAGCCGGTCCACGGCCTTACGGTCGAGGACCTCCGGCAGCGTCTGCCACAGGCGGGGGCTTTCGAGGTGCTCGGTCGGGTCCTGCGGCACGAGCCGCTCGGCGCTCAGGTACCGGAAGAACATCCGGGCGGCCACCAGGGCCCGGCTGACGGTCGGCACCGCGCAGCCGCGCTGCTTCTCGGCCATCAGGAAGGCGAGGACGTCGTCGCCGGTGACGGCGTCCCAGCCTTGGCCGTCGTCGTCGATGTCCATGAAGGCGGCGAGGCGGCCGAGGTCCCGCTGGTAGGCCTGGATCGTGTTTACACTCAGGCCGCACTCGATCGTCAGGTAATCGAGGAAGGCGTCGACCGGGTTGGCAGCAACCTGGAGCACAGAGGATGCCTCCGCGTTTTCGGATGCGGCGGGGAGCCCGGGCCAGTGGCCCGGCGCGGACCGAGACGATGTTGGGCGTGGGCGCCTGTTACATCGGCCGACGCGGGGCTGGGGTTTAGCGAAAGTCCGATAACGGGCGGCCGCGGGTCGTGCAGGCGGGGCGTTTTCCGGGAATCGGTTTTTGACGCGGAGACCGCCGAGAGCGCGGAGAACGGCGGAAAACGGCAAACGGCGGAAACGACGAGATTGGGTGCGCCGGAGGCGCGATGCCTGCGTGGGCTGCCAGGTATGGCGTCGCCGCCGCACTCAGCCTCCTTCCGTTCTTGCCGTTTTCTGTTTCTCTCTGCGTCCTCGGCGGTCTCAGCGTTAAGAACGATGTGCCGGGGGCGCAGCGATTGTCGGCGAATATCCCCCGCTGCCGGTCGTCCAGACGGGGCGAAAAGCCGCTTTTTGTGGGCCCCTGGGTCCGTTTGCGGTTGACAGATGAACGTCTGTTCGGTAGGCTAAGTCATCGAGAATCTCCACTGCGATTGAGGGATGCCATGGGGGTGGTGAGAGTGCGCCAGAAGCCTATGCCACGCTGCCGCTGCGCCCTCGCGGCGGCGGGGTGGATGCTTCTCCTGGCGGCGGCCGGTCCCCTGGAGGCGGCCGTCAGCACCACCGCCAATGGCACCGACGCGGAACTCACCCGTCTCCAGGACTTTCTGACCGGTCCGGAGCGGACCTTCGCCACCCGCCGCGACGCCGCCCACGTCCTCATCGAGAAAGACACCCCCGAGGCCCGGGCCGTCCTGCTCCAGGTCCTTTCCTCGCCGGCGCCGTCGGAGGCCACGCGGGCCGTGCTCGAGGTGCTGGCCTCGCGCGGCACGGCGGACGCCGCCCTGGTGGACCCGCTCTTCAAACTCCTCGAGAGCGACGACGCCGACATTCGCCGCGCAGCCGCCGACGCCTTCGGCGCCTATCAGGGCAGCCAGAAAGTCCTGGACGGGCTGGAGGCGTTGGCCTCCGGCACATCGGCGCCGGTGGGGTCGCGTCTGGCGGCGGTGGAGGCGCTGGGCGGCTTGTTCGACAAACGGGCCGTCGCCATCCTGGTGGATCTGACCGCCACGGTCGCCCCCGAGGTGGGGCAGGCGGCCGCCGGGGCCCTGGCCGAGATGACCGGCCGGTCGGACCTCCCTCCCACCGCCGACGCCTGGCAGCGGTGGTGGCAGGAGCGCCGCGACGAACCCGAACATCAACTCCTCGCGGGGTTCGTCCGCCGCTTCCGCGACACGCTCGCCGAGCGGACCGCCCAACTGGAGGACGTCCGCGCCCGCCTCCTCGACCATCTGACCGACCAGTACGAGGCCGCCGAGACCAAGGAGAAAGTTGCCCTTGCCGTCAAGCACCTGGCGGACACCGTGCCGGCCGTCCGGACGCTCGGGGCCCGGCAGGCGGCCCGGATCGCACCGGCCGCGCTGGCCGCTGCGAACGGGTCGGGCAAGAAGGTGTATCCGGAACTCGTCTCGGCGCTGCTCGGCCGGGTGGACGATGCCTCGCCGGCCGTCCGCGCCGCCGTGGCCGAGGCCCTCGCCGCCTGGCGCGAGGCCACCGCCGGGCCGGTCCTGCTGGCGCGCCTGGCCAAGGAAACGGTGCCCGAGACGCGGGCTGCCCTCGCCGCCGCCGTCGGCGGTCTCCGTGTGGTCAAGGCCGTCGAGCCCCTTGTCGCAATGCTCGGCGCGCCCAACCAGGTGGAGGTCGTGGCCGCGGCCGGGGCGCTCGGCACGGTCGGCGACCGTAACGGCGGCGATCCGAAAGCCGTGGCGCCGGCGCTGGAGTCGCTGGTCCGCCTGGCCCGGACGGCGGGACCGCCGGCCGTGCGGGAATCGGCGTGCCTGGCGTTGGCGAAGATCGCCCCGCCGTCGGCCGAGAAGGTCCTCGCCGCCGCCCTCGATGATCCCCAGCCGTCCGTCCGCTACGCCGCCGCCCAGGGTATCGGGAATCTGGAAGAGGTGGGGGCTGGCACGGTGGGGGCCCTCGTCGGTCGCCTTCAGGACAAGGACAAGGGGGTCCGTCAGGCAGCGGCGGCGGCGCTGGCGCAGGTGGGTGGCGACAAGGCCGCCGCCGAAATGGCGGCTCGCCTCCAGCCCGACGCCGAGGCCGAGCCGGCCGTCCGCAACGCCCTGTGGGACGCCATCCGGGCCCTGGCCGAGGCCGCCTCGTCCCCCGAACGGGCCGCGGCGCTGGGCGACGTCTTCTTCGCCCGGGGCGGGCCGGACGCCCCCGAAGACATGCAGCGGGCCGCCGAACTGTACCAGGTGGCCCTGTCGAAGATCCCGGCTGCCGAGCGCTCCAGCCAACAGGCGATCACGCTGTACGAGAAACTCGTCGACGCCTACGTTGCCGCCGGCACGCCGGAACGGGCCGTGCCGACGCTTCGCCAGCTGCTTGTCCTGACGCCGGCGGAGAACGGGGCGCGGATGCGGGAACTGAATCGGCAACTCGGGCTCATCCTGCTCGCCCGCGATCCGTGCACGGACAGCGTGCCTCCGCTCGCCGCCGCCATGAAGGGGGCCGGCGCCGAGGGCCGGGCCACCATCCTCGACGCGGTTCGCGACCGGGCCGAGGCGCTCATGAAGGCCGAGAAACCCGTCCAGGCCCTGGACCTGCTGTCGGCGATGGAGGGGATCCTTGCGGCGGGCGAAGCGGCATCGGACGCGGCCACCCTGACATCCCTCCGCGCCCGGGCGGCCGTGGCCGCGCTGCCGACCGTCCTGGCGCGCCTGGCGGGCACCGACGAGCAGGCCGCCGCCGCGGTCGTCACGCTGAAGAAGATCGGCGCACCCGCGGTGGGGCCGCTGCTCGACCTGCTGGAGGCCGCCGCCCGGGGTAAAAAGGCCGCTCTCGAGGGCCGGATCCTGGCGGCCCTGGAGGCCGTTACCGGCCGGACCGACCACGGATACAATCCGGACGCGCCGCTGAAGGAGCGTCTGGCGAGCCTCGCGGCCTGGCGCAAGGCGTTGTAGGGGGTGTGTCCGAAGCCGTTCAGCCTGAAGGGCTGACAGCCGTCCGAATCGTCCGGACGCCACGACGGCTATCTCCGCGGACCTTCACAGGGAGACATCATGGCGAAGCGTTACGTCGGCATCGACCTCGGGGGGACGAACCTGAAACTCGGCCTCGTCTCGGCGGACGGCGAGTTGCTGCAGCGGCACAGCACGCCGACCGAGGCGTCCGAGGGGCCGGACCATGTCCTTGCGCGGATGGCCGACGGCGTGCGCCATCTCGCCGGCGAGGCCGACATGGCGCTGGAGGATATCGACGCCGTCGGCGTGGGCGTGCCCGGGCCGCTCGACTCGGCGGCCGGCGTGGTCCACTTCACGCCGAACCTGGCGGGATGGATCAACGTGCCCGTCCGCGCCACGCTCCAGGACGCCCTCGGCCGGACCGTCGTCGTCGAGAACGATGCGAACTCGGCGGCCTACGGCGAGTTCCGCGTCGGCGCCGGGCGGGACGTCGAGAGCATGTTCGTCCTGACGCTCGGCACGGGCGTGGGCGGCGGCATCATCCAGGACGGCCGACTCCTCCGCGGCGCCGCCGACACCGGGGCCGAACTCGGGCACCTCATCGTCCAGTACGGCGGCCGGCTGTGCGGGTGCGGCAACCGGGGATGCCTGGAGGCGTACGCCTCCGCCACCGCGGTCGTCGACCGGTTCCGGCAGGAGGCGGGGGTCTCGGACCTCTCCCGCCGACCGGACCTGGAGGCCAAGGACATCTTCGAGGCGGCCGCCGACGGCAACAAGGCCGCCGCACGCATCGTCTCCGAAACCGCCGAGTACCTCGCCGTCGGCATCACCAGCGCCCTGCACGCCCTGAACCCGGAGATGGTCGTGCTGACGGGCGGCATGATGGGGGCGGGCGAGGCGTTCCTGGAGGAGATTCGGGCCCATGTTCGCCGGTTGGTGTTCCCGACCGCATGGGACGCGTGCGAGATCTGCGCCAGCACGCTCGGTGGCGACGCCGGCATCCTGGGGGCGGCCCTGGCGGCCGAGGCCCTCGACCGCACCGGCGAGCGGGCCTGAGCCGGCACCGCCGCCCGCCTTACGTGTACAAACTCTCGCCGGGGGAAACGTGCGAGTCGTGTCATGAAACGCCGATGCCCCAAGTGTGGCGCCGAGTGGGACGGGCCCGAACGGATCGGGGTCCGTGAGGAATGCCCCGAATGTGCCGCCTTCCTCCACACGTGCGTCAACTGCGCCCGGTTCGAGCCGTCCACCGGCACGTGCACGGAGCCGGACGTGGAGGCGGTGCGCGATCCGTACGCAGCCAATTTCTGCGAACTGTTCGCGTTCGAGGCCGATGCGTCGCGTCGGGCAGCCCCGCCGCCGCAGGTCCGCGAGCGCTCCGTCGAGGAAGACGCCCGCCGGAAGTTCGAGGACCTCTTCCGGGACGGCGGCTCGTGAGCGGGCCGCGGCGAACGACCGTTGCCGTTCCCTCAACGGCTCAACGGGTGGCGCTTCGCGCAGGCCTTGTGGCTTTCCTTTTCCTCGCTGCCATCCTCCCCCTCGGCTGCGTGGCCTTCCAGCACGGCGCGTACTGGCCGACGTACGAGAGCCATCTTTCGGAGAACGCGGACGGTCGGGACGGCGCCCCCGCCGGCGCCGTGCCCGACTGGTCCGACGGTCCGCGCACGGAGGCGCTGCGCGGGCGGATGTGCGAGGCGGTGGCGCGGCGGTGGTCGAACGAGGCGCTGGCCGACTCGGCCCGTGACATGGACGCCCGCGCCGGGCGGTACGTCTACGGCGCCGCGTTGCGGACCCTGACGGGGCTTTACGTCGATCCCGTTTCCTACCGCGACCTCGTGGTGGCGGGCGTTGAAAGTCTGCGCGCGGCGCTGGAGTCCGACGCGTTCCGCGCGCGTTTCCCGGAGGCCGACGACGCGGCGAAGCGCGCGCGCCTGGCTGAGGCGCTGGAGATTCTTTCGCTTAAAGCCGGTGCCGCCCGTCCGCTGTTTTCATGGCAGGCCACCGAGTGGCTTGACGTGGCGATGGAGAAGAACCGCGCGATGCTCGGCCTGCCCGACGGCGCCGTCGTGGCGGAGTTCCTTTTCGGGGCGACCGACGCGCTCGACCCGTACACGCGGTTCATGACCGCCGAGATGTTGGGCACCTATAGGCGCCAGTTGAAAGGGGAGTACGCCGGCATCGGCGCGGCGGTCATGCGGCGAGGCGAAAGGGTGCTGCTCGAGGAAGTGTTCGAGGGTGGCGCGGCCCACGACGCTGGCTTCGTTGCGGGCGATGAGATCGTCCGCGTCGACGGCGCGGCGGTCCGCGGGATGGACCCGGCGAAGGTGAGCCGGCGCCTGCGCGGCGAGGCGGGCACGGAGGTCCGCGTGTCGGTCCGGGCGGGCGGGGAAGGACCGGCCGTCACGCACACGCTCGTCCGGACCGCGATTCGCCTGCCGTCGGTCCGCGGCGTGCGGCTGCTGGAGGGCGACGGGGCCGTCGGATACCTGCGCCTCGTGGCGTTTAAGTCTGGTACGGAGCGGGAGTTACGCGACGCCGTCGCCGACCTCAAACGCCGCGGGGCTCGAGGCCTGCTGCTCGACCTGCGGGGCAATCCGGGCGGGGCTCTCCTGGAGGCCATCGGGGCCGCCGGCGTCTTCCTGGAGAACGGCCGGGTGCTGCGGACGCGCGGCCGGATGTTCGGCACCGATTGGGCCTACGACGTGCCGCTCTTTGCCCGGCAGGCATGGGCCGGGCCGATGGCCGTCCTCGTCGACGAAGGCACGGCCAGCGCCGCCGAAGCTTTGGCCGGCGCCCTGGCGCAGCGTGACCGGGCGCCGCTCGTCGGCCGGGGCACCTACGGCAAGGGCGCGGCGCCGATTACCGTGCCGATCCTCGGCAGCGGTACGGCCGTCGTCGTGACCGTCGCGCGTGTGTACGGACCCGACGAGGAATGCGTGGAAGGCGAAGGTCTGACGCCGGACCGGCACGTGCCCGCGCCGCCGTCGCCGCCGGAGACCGTCGCCGAGGATCCGGTTGTGCGCGCGGCAATAAACCTCCTGAAAGACGAACCCGTCTTGCCGGGCGCGCGGCCGTAGCGCGCACCACTTCAACGCTTTTCGTTAAGCGCACTCTCTGCACAAACCGATAACGAAAATGGTACCTCGGAGCGAGGGCGCGTATTTTCTTTTCCGACACGCGTTGGTATCGGCAGAATGTTGTTGACAGTGTGATGCGGCCTGCCTAGCATCACAGCGGGACAGTTCTTTACGAAAGGAGATGTCCTATGGCCAAGAAGAAGAGGGCGACGAAGAAGAAGAAGACGACTCGCAAGAAGAAGAAGAAAGCCACCCGGAAGAAGAAGCCCGCGCGCAAGAAGAAGGCAACCCGCAAGAAGAAGACGACGCGCAAGAAGAAGAAGGCCACGCGGAAGAAGACCGCCAAGCGGAAGAAGAAAACCACCAAGAAGAAACCCGCCCGCAAGAAGAAAGCCACGCGCAAGAAGAAGACCACCCGGAAGAAGAAAACCACCAAGAAGAAGACCACCAAGAAGAAAGCCACTCGCCGCAAGAAGGCCAAGAAGAAGACCGCCCGCCGTCGCCGCCGTTAGACGGCTCGCGGGCCCACACCTCCGAGACGGATGCCCGGGGGAGATCCGATGCGACTGGCGGATCTCCCCCGCCGTTTGCGCCGTCCGTCGACCCACCCGCCCCGCCGGTTCGCCTGGTACGCAAGGGTCGCCGAGAAGCGTGTCGTCAGCCGGGCGACGGCAGGGTTCCTCCGGTCCCGCCTCCGGACGGCGCCGAAGCGACTCCGCGCTTGCAACCGATTCCCGATTTTGGTAAAAGCGCCGTTCTCGCAGGGGGGTGATTGCCGCCGCTGTCCGTCCGGCGGAGGTGCCCGAACCGCGACCGAGAGGTGACCTGCCCCCGTGGGAAAACTCGCCAAGCGGCTGGAGCGGCTCGAGGCGGGGGTCCTGATGGCCCCGCATCGGGCCGACGCCATCGAGGCCGATGCCTGCCGGCATCTCGGCTTGGCGACGGCCGACGACCGGCTGGACCGCCTTGCCCTTCGCGGCCGGACGGTCGCCGGCGGCCGGCGGAGCGTTGAGGTCGTCGAGATTGGCCGGCCGGGCGACGCCGCCCATCCGCTGATGTACGGGATGAAGGCGTGCCACGGGGCCGAGCCGGACAGCGCCGTCTGGGCCGCCGAGTGCGGCGCCGGCCCCGCCGTCCTCGACGTTTCGGACGGGTGTATCACGGAGGAGTACTTTCCGGAGGCGACGAACCTCCGCCATCGGCGCCTCGGGCCGGACGATTACGAGCCGCTCGGCGCCGCCTGCGCCCGGCTGCTCGTTGCGCTCGTGCGGCCGGAGGCGGGCGACCTCCTCGTTCACAAGGACGAGCAGCCCGAGCACCTGTTCGTGCTCGGCGAGGGGGCGGACCTGGCGGTTCGGCTCATCGACTGGGGCCGGGCCGATCGGTGGCCGCTCAAGCGGTTCGAGGAATGGCTGGCCGCCCAGTGGTACTGGCTGTATACGTACCTGAGCCTGGGCGAGCCGGCCGTCTGGCGGACGCTCACGGCCCGGGCGGCCGAGAGGATGCCCGACCCGCCGGGGCGCCGGCGTTTCGCCGACGGGTACCTCGCGTTCGTCGAGGCGCAGGCCGGGGGCCTCGGGGACCCGATGCGGGGCGGTTTCGCGACGGGGTTCCTGGAGTTCAGCGTCCATTGCGGACGGCTGCCGATGGATTTGGGATGGTTCAACGCGTTTGTGAGCGGGGCCGGGGAGGCGCGCGGCAAGGCGCTCGGGCGGGTGTTTCAAGCCCGGCGCCGCACCGGCCATGGTGAATGACGATATCCGGCCGCCGTCGCGGCCGGCTCGAACGGCCATACGATACGGAACCTTGAGCACGTAGGATAGGAGAGGTCAGCATGAGGTATTCGAGTCACCGTGAACCGGCCTGGGGTCTGCCGGGTCTGGCCGTCGCGATGGCGGCCCGGATGGCGGGCTGGATGGCCGCCGCCCGCAGCGCCGTCGCCGACGTCGGTACGTGTCTGACGGGTCTGGGCGGGACGGCTCCGGACCGCCTGCCGTTTGACGGAAAGGCCGCCGGCTACCTGGACCGTGGCTGGGTCATCGCGAACCACAAACTGGTTTCGTTCCACGCGGCGTTCATTTCGAGCGTGCTGAGCCTGCCGGTGGCGGAACTCGCCGAGCAGGCCGCCGCGGGCGCCAACCTCAAGTTCGAGGTCCTGAAGTTCATGTTCCTCTCGACCGAGACGGTCATCTCGCTCGCGTTCCTGTACTGCTCGTGGCACATCGGTATCGCCATTCACGAGATGGGCCACTACCTGACCGCCGCCAAACTGACCGCCCTGAACAAGGACAGCCAGGAAGCCGCCGACAAGATCGTGGAGGAAGGCGGCAAGGTGGGGTGGTACCTGAAGATGTTCCTGCTGATTCCGTGGGGCAAGTTCAGCGGCGTGAAGAAGGAAGCCGGCAACTACGCGCCGGACGCGCCGTACAATCTGGCCGTCGCCGCCGCCGCCCCCATCTGGAGCGGTTGGCTGTCGGCCGTCTGCTTCCCGATTGCGGCCGTCGGCATCGGCGTGGGCCTGGCCACCCACAACGAGATCCTGATTTACGTCGGCCGGTTCTTCCTGTGCCCGGCGTTCGTGGGCCTGCTGGACCGGTTCCTGGCGGACCGGGGGAAACTCGCCGAGTTCCGCGAGCGTGAACGCCGCGCCGCCGAGAAAGCCGCCCGCGCCGGCGCCGCCAAGGCCGAAGGCACCTGGCTCGACCGGGCGCCGCAGATCAAAGAGAAACTGCTGACTACCCGGATGCAGACCGTGACGCTGTCCGACGGCACGAAGGTGAACGCCCCCTGGCAGTTCCGCAACTGCGCGATGGGCGGTCGGCACACCGAGAAGGAGTATCCCGAGAGCAACATCTCGATGCAGGAAGGCATGTTCATGCCGCTCTCGGCCCAAACGTACGAGGACGCCCAGGAGATGACCGTCAAACTCCAGACGCGTCTGAAGGAGATCATCGAGTCCGCCCCCGGCGCCAAGGTCATGGGCGTGGGGTTGGAGGGCGGCATCGCCCCCTACATCGACAAGGAACCCCAGGACCAGGTGCCCGAGCAGCGGATGTGGCGGATGATGCGCCAGGCCATCCTCGACTGCGAGTACACGCCCGGCGTCGATGTCGCCATCGCCCTCGACCCCGCCTGCTCCGAACTCGAAAACATGTACCGAGAGGAAACCGAGCAGCGCGACTCCATTGGCATGTACCGCTTCTGGCGCGACAAGAGCAAGGTCGACATGAGCCGCGACCAGATCCTCGAACTTTTCCGCACCTCCATGGAGCAGGACGACATCCCCATCCTCTCCATCGAGGACGGCTTCGGCGAACTCGACCACGCCGGCTGGCGCCTCATGATGAACGGCGACCCGGACAGCGGCGTCGAGGGGCTCGGCGACAAGATCTTCATCATCGGCGACGACCTCGTCACCACAAAGGACTCGAACATTGAGCAGTGCGCCGCGAGCGGCGAGATCAACGCCTCGCTCATCAAGGCGAACCAGATCGGTACGCTCAGCGAAACGGTGCTGGCGATGCTGACGTCGCTGGCCTACGGGTGCGACCTCGTGGTCTCGCACCGCTCGAAGTCGCCGAACGACCCGTTCGAGGCGGAAATCGCCACCGCCATGAACGCCCTCGGCCTGAAGGCGGGCGGCGGGGCCAACACCGAGCGGCTCCAGAAGTACGGCCGGGTCGTCGAAATCCTCGCCCTCGCCGAGGCCGCCAGCCGGGAGGTCACCGACGAGGAACGCAAGGAAATCGAGGCGAACCTGACGGAACTCGCCCAGCGCCTCACCGGCCGCGACGACGTCGCCCTCGCGCCCGACGCCGCCGACGCCGACATCACCAGCCTCATGCTCCGCATGCTCGCCATCGAGGCGGTGGGCGGCAACGAGGAACCCACCAACGCCGGTATCCCGTCCGGACGGGCCACCCTCTTCCTCGGGCACAGCGGCATCATCCGCTTCAGCGGCGCCACGCCGCTCGGCACCAGCGCCGGCATCGACGAGGCCATCCACTACGTCGACTCCATCATCGAGCCCGGCGAACTGACGCAGAAGTACCCGGACCTCTTCGAGGACGCCGGCGACGGCACGTTCCGCTTCCGAAAGAACGTGGGCCACGACACCATCCAGTCGAAGAACGACGAGGCCCTCTCGGAAGCGTACCGCCGCGCCAACCGGTACGAGGGCAAGGGCTGCATGGCCGCCGTCGAGCACATCGAAACGATCCTCGCGGAGGCGTTCAGCGGCCGCCGGCTGCGGGACCTCGGCACCCTGCTCGAGACCGACCGCGAACTGCTGCAACTCGAACGCCGCGAGGCCGTCAAGGCGGGCCGCGTCACCGACGATGCCCCCGAAGACGACCAGATCCTCGCCATGCAGCGCAAGGGCGTGCTGGGGATGAACGCCATCCTCTCGATGTCGCTCGCCCTCGGCCGCGCCCTGGCCGCCCGCGACGGGCGGGAACTCTGGCAACTCATCCGCGACATGGCCGCCGATACCATGGCCAAGTTCGTCGCCGCCCACACCACCGACGATTCCCGCAAGGACGCCGAGGCCCTGAAGGCCGGCGACTTCGACGAACTCAAAGGCATCTTCCGCGAAACCGCCAAGACCGTCATCGAGCAGGAGCAGGAGGTGTACCGCCTGCTCCGCCAGCAACTGCCCGTCTACCCGGTCGGTGCGGCCGAGACGGCAAACGCCTAACCGCGCGTTCAATAGCAGCATGCATCCCGCGCGGCGGTCCTCCCGGGCCGCCGCGCTCTTCTTTTGCGATTGCGTGCCGGGCACGTTTACCCGCCGTCGATGGCGGGCCCGGCGGCTAAATGTGCCGCGCCGAGTGCCACTGGCGGCTTGCCCGCCAGTGTGCCACGAGATGGCGGCAAGCACTGGCTGACAAACAGCCGGTGCCACCCCGCATCCCCCGCTTGACCGCCGCGCACCGCGGTGCGTACAATGACGCGTGAGGCGACGCGCGCTGCGCCGTTCGGGGCCGCTTGACGTATGTGCAATCCGACCGAGTGCCGATACCTGTCTCAGGCCACGCAACTCCTCGTCACCGTCGACGCGGCGGGGATGATCCGGTCAAGCGATCCGCGCCGGGCCCGGATTCTCGGCTACGAACGTTCGCCTCTGACCGGCCGGCCCCTGGCCGACCTCGTCGCCGACGGCCAGCGCGAGCACCTGGTTCGCCTGCTCGACCAGACCCACCATACCCCCGCCGTGTGGGAACGCGTGACGTTCACCCGCCCGGACGGCCGGCCCGAGCCGCTCCTCTGCTGCTTTCAGCGCATCCGCGATGGTGACACGCCGGCCGGCACCGTCCTGGTGGTGGGCCTTCGGCTGGAATCGCTGGGCCGGCGGCTCCAGTCGGAGGCGGCCGCCGCCCTCGGCCGCGTGGCCTTTGCGTGCCACAGCCCGGCCCATCGGCTGATGCAGGGCCTGGAGGCCGTCTTGGCGGAATGCCCCCAGTCCCAGGCCGCCCACCGCTGCCGAGACGACCTCGACCACCTGCTCGACGCCCTGAGTCAGGCCTCCGCCTGGCCGAAGGCCGACGGCCGGCCCGTCGACGCCGTCGCCGTGGTCGAGGCGGTCCTGGCCACGCTGGACGGCGACGACGGGTTTGCCCGTCTGCGGACGGACCTGCGTCCGGAGACGCCCGCCGCCTGGACCGCCGTGCACCCGGCCGCCCTGGCCTACGTGACGCTCCATCTGGTGGCCAACGCGCGCGACGCCACCGGCCGTGCTGTCTCGCCATATCTGCATATTACCGTAACGGGCGACGGCGTGCAGGTCGTCCTGGAGTTCCAGGACAACGGGCCGGGCATCCGGCCGGAGGATCGCGACCGGGCCTTCGCGCCGTGCGCGGCCGGGCCGGGCGCCCCCGGCGGCGCCGGAATGGGCCTGGCCTCGTGCCGCCAACTCCTTGCCCACTTCGGCGGGACGCTGCATCTGCACGGCCGCCGCGGCGAGGGGACGACGGCCGTCGTCACCCTCCCCGCTGCCGAGGCGCCGGCGTAACGCGGCCACATTCTCGCGCGCCGCGTGCCACGGCCGATCCTGCCCGGCCGTGCGCTCGGGTTCCCGGCCATTCGCTTCGCTCATGGCCGGGCGTTCTTGTCGCATACCGTTCTGCCTTGCACTTGCCAGCCCGTCCCTCCCCGTTAATAATGGACGAATACGGCTTGACATTGTGAACCGCAGGGGAGACACACCATGCGACGCGCCGTGCTGCTTGCCGCAACCATCCTCGTGATGACCGGTGCGATGGCGGTCCCCGCCGCCCAGCCGGGGGACGAGCCCTGGCTCAAGGCCGCCGTCCACCTCGACCGCGACGCGCTCGCCCGCGGGCAGACGTTTCGCGCTGCCGTCGTCCTCGACCTCGATGCCGGTTACCATGTGAACGCCAATCCCCCGTCGCTTGACTTCCAGATAGCGACGAAGGTTGTTCCCGCCCCCCGCGACGGCATCGCGTGGGGCGAGGTCCGATACCCCGAGGGCCAGGTGTTCGAGGCCGACTGGGCCGGCGACGAGACGGTCCGCGTCTATTCCGGCCGCACGATCCTCGTGGTGCCTGGCACCGTGGCGGGCGACGCCGACCTCGGACCGGCGGCGCTTCGCTTCACGCTCACCTACCAGGGGTGCGACGACACGACGTGCTATCCGCCCGGCGAGCGGACGCTGAAGGTCGAGACGGAGATCGTCGCGGCCGACGCCGAACCTGCCCCCGCCAACACTCACGTTTTCGAAGCCGCTGACGCCCGTTCGGGTCATCCTCCGTCCGCCGCGGCGTCCTCGCAAGCCAGCAAGGCCCCCGAGATCCGGTTCGAGGACGAAGTCGACGTGGGCGGATGGTTCCGGAAAGGCCTGTGGTTTGCCCTGATCCCCCTGTTCCTGGGCGGCCTGGGTCTGAACCTGACGCCGTGCGTCTTCCCGCTGATCCCGATCACGATGAACTTCTTCGCGGCCCAGGGCGAAAGCCGGCCGAGGAAGGTCCTGCCCCTGGCCGTGGTGTACATGCTCGGCCTGGCCCTCACGTTCACGGTGGTGGGCGTGCTGGCGGCCCTGGCGGGGCAGAGCCTGGGCCTGGTGCTTCAGACGCCGTGGGGCGTGCTCGGCGTGGTCGCCGTCCTGGCGGTGATGATGGCGAGTGCGTTCGGGGCGTTCGACATCCAGTTGCCCGCCGGCGTGATGGGCAAACTCGGCGGACGCAAGGGTCTCCTCGGTGCCGGGTTCATGGGGATGGTCATGGGGGCGATCGCCACCCCGTGCGTCGGCCCGTTTCTCATCGGCCTCATTACGGCGGTCGCGACGTTCGGCACGGAGCATTCGGTGGCAGAGGCCGTTCCCGTCGGCGCCGGGGCGTTCTTCGTGGTCGGTCTCGGGCTGGGATTGCCGTACGTGTTCCTTGGCACGTTCACGGGGCTGATCAACCGGTTCCCGAGGGGCGGGCCGTGGCTCGTCTGGACGAAGCGGCTGCTGGCGCTGGTGCTGGGTGGGCTGATTCTGTACTTCCTCCGGCCGTACATCGCTCCCGCCATGTTCTGGCCGATGGTCCTCGCCCTGTTTGTCTTTGCCGCCGTGTATACGGGACTGCTCGAAGGCCTGTCGCGTCGCCCGTTCTCGAAGACCTTCTGGACGGTCCGGATCGTCGTCGCGGTCGCGCTGCTGGCCGGCGGCATTGCGTTCTACGCGACGAGTGCCCCCGAGGCGCCTGCGGCCACGCCCGAGACCGGCGGTGCCCGTGCGAGTGCCGAACAGACGGGCCGCGTGGCGTGGACCGAGTGGCACCCCGCCGCGCTCGCCGAAGCCCGTGAGGCCAGCCGCGGCGTCCTCCTCTACTTCGGCGCCGAGTGGTGCGGCGAATGCCGCACGTGGAAAGCCAAGATCTTCTCCGACCCTGACGTTGCCCGGGCCAGTGAAGCGCTCACGCGTGTTTACGTTGACCTGACCGAGAAGCCGATCGGCGAGAAGGCCGCGTTCGTCGATGCCTACGACGGCCGGAACCCGCCCTCCGTCATCATCCTCAACGCGCGCGGCAAACTCGTGAAGGCGTGGCGCGGCCCGCCGGAGGTGGACACCTTCGTCGGTGCGCTGGAGCAGGCAAACAACAAGCCGTAGCGCCGGGTGGCATGCTTTCGCACCTTTGCGAAAGCATGTGCCGGGCGCCACCCTGGCACGGGTGCGGCTCGTGCCGTGACCGGCTGGCGGCTCGTCCGCCAGTGTTTTCCGGCCATTCGCTTCGCTCATGGCCGGGCGTTAGCGCGCTCACGCAGGCGGCCCCGGCCGCTCGCCGCCCCACTGGTTCCAGATCCGCTCGAACCGGCTGGCGTAAATCATCTCGAACAGGGCCTCGCCGTCCGGGTACCGGCGGAGACACCGCTCGCGAAAGTTCTCGATTTCGATATCGATATCGACGCGCGGCAGGTCGGAGTGAAGGATGAGGTTGACGATGCGGTCGGCCTCGCGGCCGAGGTCGGCCATTGCCCGGCGGCGGTCGGCGTCGGAAGACATGGGCCCGCCCTTCCCTCCTACGGTACCGCACGCCGTCCGTAGGGGCCAGGGCATTCCGAGATGCCGTTACTTGCCCGCCCCGAGCCGGCCGATCCGCTCGAAGTACGCCCGGACCGCGGGCCGAAGCCGCGGGCTGACCCGGACCTCGGCCGCGTGAATCAGTTTGCCCCGCTCGCCCGCGTCGGCGTCGGCCGGCACCACGACGGGACGGGCCCCGGCGCCCGCGCCGGCTTCCAGAAGCCGCCCGTCACCCGGACCTTTGGCGGTTTGGGCGTGGCCGAGTGGCGGCGCACCGTCGGGCCTCGCCCCAGGCCGCGGCCGACCGGCCGACCAGGTCGTCGTGTACCGCTTCTCGTCGGCCGGATTGGCGCCCATCTTGCCGAGGAACGTTCGGGGCGGCTCGTTGCCGTTTGGCCCGCGGTGGTCGGCGTCGGTCTCGGGCTTTCGCTGCCGCATGGTGTCGGCGACGGCTTCGGGCGCGGTGCGCGGGTCCACGCCTCCGCCTGTAAGAGGCGGTCCGTGTTCGCCGCCCCGCTCGCGGGGTGTGTGCCGTGTCGACCCGGCCCCGCCGCCGGCGTGCGAAGGGTCGCCGGCGGTATCGCGCGCGGCGCCAGCGCCGCGGCGGGCCTCGGCGGCGGCTTGTGCAACGTCGCTCGAACCTTCGGGGCCTTGCGCAACGTCGCCGGCGCCTTCACGCGCGGCGCAAGCGCCGCGGCGAACATCGGCCTCGCCGGCGCGGGCGACCGCGCCCGAACCTGCGTCGTGGCCAGCGCGAGCCGCCGTGCCTTGGGCCTGCCGAGCGTCGCCGGCGGCATCGCGCGCGGCGCCGGCATGTGCAACCGCTTGCGAACTGTCGTCGCGCGCGCCGCGAGCGTCGGGGCTCTGACCGCCGGCACGTGCGCCGTCGTGTTCGCCGCCCCGGTCGCGGGGCGCGCCTCCTGATGCATCGGCCCCCATTTGGGCGAGTGCCCCGGAACCTTCTTCGCCCGTATCGGCGCTCGCGACGCGCGGCATCTCCGCCGTAGCGCCCGGCAGCCAGGGCGCCACGGCCGTGCCCTTCGCCATCCAGAGGACGCATCCGAGCATGCCGGCAGAGGCGGCGAGGGCCCACGCCGGCCGCCGCCAGGAGATGTCCGGCAGGAAGGCGTGCGGCGGGTCGCGCCAGAGGATCCGCGCGGCCCGTCGGGCCAGGGCCGTCTGCATCGACCGGTCCGACGCGGGGTCCGCCGCCAGTTCCACGAGGGTGACGAGGGATGCCTTCAGTTCCGGCCGGTGCCGCTCCACCAGCCGCGCGAGATACGTCGCCGAGGGTCGGGGCCGGTATCCGAGTCCGGCGGCCGCCGCCACGACCGCAGCCCCCGCGCCCGCCGCCAGCCACACTGTGGACGGAGGCAGACTGAGGGCCGCCCCGGCCGCCACCGTGGCCGCCAGGCTGGCCAGGACCGCGGCCGCCGTCCACAGGGCGGCGGTCTTGGCGGCCCGCCATCGCAGCCGGCGGGCCAGGTAGTCGAGCAGCCGCCACACGTCCCGCAGCGGCCGGTCGTTGCACGCGTCGCGCACAGCGTTCCCATCGCGCGTAGGGGAACTTGAAAGAGACTTCGGGCGCAGGGGACCGCCTCAGAAGTATTATCGTCACGCGAGGGCGAAACCTGTGGCGAATTCGCTCGTCGGGGCGTGCGTGGGGCCGTCGATGGCACGTCGACGACCGTTCGTGCCCCCGAGGGATTTGGCGTCTCGCGTCGACCCGCGGCCGGCGGCTCGGACACCGTCAGCCGATCCCGTTCCTTCCGGCTCATGCGTAGCTCCATCCCCGTTCTCCTCCCGGATCCCGCCCGGAAAGAGGACAATTCTACTTTGCACGAACCGGACATTATCACGTTGCTGCGACAAACCCGCGCGAGGCGTTGACAGGCGGTCCCGCACCCCCTATACTGAGCGGTTCTTGAGGTGGTGTGCGCTCGGCGGGGGGACCCCAAGACGCAGTCGGCGTCCCGGCTGCGCCCCGCCGTCACCCCCGGAAGGATGCCCCACGGTAGAGAGTGCGAGACAATTATGGACCCGAAAACCCGCGACGTATTGGCCAACGTGATGGACGAGCCGAGCCTGGCGGCCCTGGAGGCCCTCCCGAGCGAGGCCGTCCACGCCTTCGTCGCCGACGCCGTCCGCCTGTGTCGGCCGGTTTCGGTCAAGGTGTGCACCGATTCCGACGAGGACCGGGCGTACATCCGCCGCAAGGCCGTCGAGAACGGCGAAGAACAGGATCTGGCCACCGACGGTCACACCGTCCACTTCGACGGGTTCCGCACGGGCGCCGATCACGACCAGGGCCGCGACAAGGCCAACACGAAGTACCTCCTGCCGCCCGACGTCTCGCTCGGCCCGGACGTGAACTGGACCGACCGCGAATCGGGCCTCGCCGAGGTCCGCGGGTATCTGGACGGGGCCATGGAGGGCAAGGAACTCTACATCCGGTTCTTCTGCCTCGGGCCGACGGGCAGCGTCTTCGCCATTCCGTGCGTCCAGTGCACCGACTCCGCCTACGTGGCCCACAGCGAGGACCTGCTGTACCGCGGCGGATACGAGGAACTCAAGCGCCGCGGCGCCGATACTGAGTTCTTCCGGTTCCTCCACTCCGCCGGCCGCCTGGACGAGCGCGGCACAAGCGCCGATACCGACAAACGCCGCGTCTATATCGACGTTCTCGAAGACCTCGTCTACAGCGTGAACACGCAGTACGGCGGGAACACGATCGGGCTGAAGAAACTCGCCATGCGCCTCGCCATCCGCAAGGCCGACCGCGAAGGCTGGCTCACCGAGCACATGTTCGTCATGGGCGTGAAGGGTCCCGGCGGCCGCGTCACGTACTTTACCGGCGCCTTCCCGAGCGCCTGCGGCAAGACGTCCACCGCCATGCTGCCCGGCGAGCAGATCGTCGGCGACGACATCGCCTACCTGCGGGCCATCGACGGCCAGGCAAGGGCCGTCAACGTCGAGTCCGGCATCTTCGGCATCATCCGCGACGTCAACCCCGACGACGACCCCGTCATCTACGACCTCCTCACGAGCCCCGGTGAGGTCATCTTCTCGAACGTGCTCATCGCCGACCACAAACCGTACTGGCTGGGCATGGGCGAGGAGATCCCGGGCGCCGGCCTCAACTACGCCGGCGAGTGGCACGAGGGGATGACCGACTCAGGCGACACCGAGATCTCGCCCAGCCACAAGAACGCCCGGTACACCGTCGAGATCGCGCGCCTCGCCAACGCCGACCCGAACCTCCACCACCCGGACGGCGTGGTCCTGGAAGGCGTGATCTACGGCGGCCGCGACAGCGATACCTGGGTGCCCGTGAAGCAGGCGTTCGACTGGGCCCACGGCATCATCACGATGGGGGCGTCGCTGGAGAGCGAGACCACCGCCGCCACCCTCGGGGCCGAGGGCGTCCGAAAGTTCAACCTCATGAGCAACCTCGACTTCCTCGCCATCGGGCACGGCAAGTACATCCAGAACAACCTCGACTTCGCGGGCAAGGTCGATGCGGCCCCGGCCGTCTTCGCCTCGAACTACTTCCTCAAGGAAGGCGGCGACGCCAAGGGCGCGTACCTGAACGGCATGATGGACAAGCACGTGTGGGTGAGGTGGGCTGAGCGCCGCGTGCACGGCGACGTCGACGCTATCGAAGGGCCGACTGGCCTGCTGCCGAAGCACGAGGACCTCGCGCCGCTCTTCCAGGAACTGCTCGGCAAGGCGTACACCCGGGAGGATTACGTCAAGCAGTTCACGATCCGCGTGCCGGAGAACCTGGCGAAACTCGACCGCATCGAGGCCGTCTACCGGGGCGTGGACGATACGCCGCAGATCGTCTTCGACACCCTCGCCGCCCAGCGCGAGCGGCTGGAGGCGCTGCGCGAGGCGAAGGGCGATTACGTCTCGCCGCTGGAACTCTGAACGGCGGCTGCAAGCCTCAGGCTGCAAGCCTCAAGCCACGAGCACGTGTAGGCCGCGGCGTGCCGCGGCAGCGTTTTCGGCGGGTCGGTTTTTAACGCAGAGACCGCCGAGAGCGCAGAGCACAGCAGAGAAAAGCAAAGGCAGGAAGACAGGGTAACGGCAACAGCCACGAGCCCGTAGGCCGCGGCGTGCCGCGGCAGCATTTTCGGCGGGTCGGTTTTTAACGCGGAGACCGCCGAGAGCGCAGAGGACGACAGAGAACGGCAACA
>Ga0272441_10001070_pt1 | contig 58697 bp, 48 predicted proteins | sample SSMProp6N_FD_193582 | JGI IMG/M metagenome (GOLD analysis project Ga0272441, IMG submission 193582) | Marine sediment archaeal communities from Little Sippewissett salt marsh, Falmouth, MA, United States - SSM-Prop-6N | ecosystem: Environmental > Aquatic > Marine > Wetlands > Sediment ...
TATATTCGCGCCTGTAGCTCAGTTGGATAATTATTTCGCCGAAAGGCGAAAAGCATCTTGCCGCGAAGCGGCTGGGAGCGAAGAGAAGTTTAGAAGAGTATATTCGCGCCTGTAGCTCAGTTGGATAATTATTTCGCCGAAAGGCGAAAAGCATCTTGCCGCGAAGCGGCTGGGAGCGAAGAGAAGTTTAGAAGAGTATATTCGCGCCTGTAGCTCAGTTGGATAGAGCATCTGCCTTCTAAGCAGAGGGTCACACGTTCGAGTCGTGTCAGGCGCGCATATTTGGTAAAAGATTGATTTTTATTTATTGAAAATTTAATAAAGAGGCGAAGATGAAAATTTTGAGATGGATCATCATAATTTGTTTTGTGCTTTTTGGTCTCCTTTTTGTTTTTGTCGAATTCACCATAAAGTTCCACGGTAAAGAAATAATCGTTCATAGTTTGAACGAGGCATTTGACCGACAAACTACGTTGAATAAGGTCAGATATATTTTTCCCTCGGCAATCTTCATTGAGCATGTGGAGGTTCCTGCGGCTTTTAGCGCTAAAGGAGCTAAAATCACGCTTGATTTTCCGAATTCTGTCAGTCAAAGAAAGCTTGTTTTAAGGGAGGTCCTTTTAATAGACCCTCAATTTTATGTTGAAAAGCGTCCTGGGCCGAGATATGTATGGGGTGTTTTCGCTTCAGGGAAATTTAGCGGAGGCCCTGGTACTGGGCATAATTTTGGGGAAAGTTCCATGACCAATATCAGCGATTGTTTTAAGCCCCCGGAAGATGATCCCGGCAAGGATGAGACAGTTAAGAAAGACCAAAAGCAGGAGGAAGATCTTTTTATCGATTTAATGGATCCTTTGGGCCAGGTGTCTTCTTTGGGGATCTCTGTGGATTTCTTAAAAGTTATCGAAGGTATTGTGCATTTTGTTGATTATTCACAGGGGGAGGAGCGGGCCGTCAAAGTAGATTTTGAGGATATTTTTTTAAGAGTACAAAAATTTGTCTTGCCCCCAAGATTCATAAAGACAAATATTGATTGTACGGGGGTTATCAGCGGAGAGGGGTTCTTTCTTGATCAAAGCTGGTTCGAAGCCAGCGGCTCGGTTAATTTGAAAGCCAAGAATATGAAAATGCAACTGAAGGTTATTGATCCCAATGGTGTTATTAATTTATTCACGAAAATGAATGCCATCAATAATGATATGTCGGTCGATGGAAAATTTAGTATCAAGGGCAGTTTGAGTGAGGACAAACTGGACAGTTTTCAGGCGTCATCATTCGGGGATTTCTTGATGGTGGCGGTCCAGAAATCAAGAATGGATGTGGACCTTGATTTTTCCTTTAAGACAAAGATGGATGATTTTAAGATTGAGAAGGTTAACATATCGGGCGATCTTGGCATACAGGGTGCCGTAAGCTTAAAATAATCCTCGTAATAATATTTTGCGTTTTCTTTAAGATTAAGTATAATGATCCCTTCTCATATTGCGTTTTGCGTGTCTTTCCCTTATTGCTTACGATTTACTGCTTAGAACTGATTTGTGGTGGGTGTAGCTCAGTTGGTCAGAGTGCTTGATTGTGGTTCAAGTGGTCGGGGGTTCGAATCCCCTCACCCACCCCAGTTTCTCGCAAGTCATTGCAATATAATGACTTACAACAAATCCCTGGAGTGAAATACTCCGGGGATTTTTTATGTCCTAACGTTTAAAAGAGTTGTGTCATTATTTTTCTGTCATAATCTTTAAATTCTCCGTCGGGGAATTCGAGAGTCTTGTGTTTTTGCAAATCGAGAGTATTGGGCCCAAAATTGGCGAAATACTCTCGAATCGCGCTCCAAGTTTCAGGGCCCAAGTTTCGCGAATATCAGAAGAGTATGATGAATATTCATGATCAGAAATTAGCTGAAACTTAGGTAGCCATAATTTTGCAGAAATTTTGATTTAGACTCTCAGTTTCATGGAAATGCTCTGAGATTAACTTTAATTTATGACTATGATGTTTTGTTTGAAGATTATTCAAGGGAGAGGTACAATGTACCATATTCACATAAATTGCTGAGGGATATATGAAAATACTATTTCTTGATGAATCTGGAGATCACAATCTGTTAATTATAGATAAGGAATATCCTGTCTTTGTCCTAGGCGGTTGTATCATTGATGAAAAATATTACAAAAGCGATGTTGTGCCATCGTTTAAAAAAATTAAGAAGGAATTATTCGGGACAGAGGATATAATTCTTCATTTTCGAGATTATGCCAGAAGCACCAGTGGTTTTGAAAAGATGCGTCGGAAAGAATTTCGGGAAGAGTTTTATGCGAAATTAGGGAAGTGTATCGATGATATTGATATGACATTTGTCGCCTGCATTATAGACAAAAAGGAGCATAAAGATAAATATGATTTAAGAGCTCAAGATCCTTATCTGCTTTCGATGGAGATTTTAGTCGAGAAATTTGTGTTATTCCTTAAAGATGTTAGAGACAAGGGAACGATTATTGCGGAAAGTCGAAATCCTCAATTGGACAATGAATTGAATTTAGCTTTTTTGGGATCAAAGATATCCGGAACCAGATTTTTTAAACCCAAAGAAATTTCAGAAAACATCACGGATTTCTATATTAAAAAGAAAGAAGAAAATATCGTTGGTCTACAAATAGCCGATTCGATGGTTACTCCGGTCGGGCGAAAATACCTTCAATATAAAGATTATTTGGATTTTTCAGTAATTGAAAGAAAGTTTCGGAAGAATGAAGAAGGTAAGTATTTAGGATATGGATTAGTAATTTTGCCCAAAAAAATTGGGCGGCCCCCGCATTGGCAGTAGCCACCCTTATAAAGCTATTTAAAGTATAATATTCCATTCGTCTCAAGTCAAGGGAAATCAATTTTCCGTGTTTTTATTAAAAATTACACATCCTTCTTGGGAGGGCAGAGAATTTGATGATAAAGCATAATATTCATGAAACTTGAGAGTCAACCTCGCTCAGGTACCCCAGATATTTTCGGTTATAGGCTGAATATAACTCAAAAAAATCCCTGATAATCATTGATTGTCAGGGATTTTTTATGTCTTTGGGAGGCAAATGGTTAGGGCAGTATTGAGAGCTGCATTTGCGTCAGAATTTTGATTTTGCCATGACGATCAATTCCAGTGTGCATTTCGAGAGTTTATGGCCCAAAATGGCCCAAAAACTCTCGAATTGGGCTTCTGGTTTCAGCACAAAGGTTTCAGCATATTTCTGCATATATGTATTTTTATAAATAGTGGAAATCACATGAAACCACTTGGCCACTATTTTGGCATCATTTTTTGAAAAGACTCTCGGTTTCAGCTTAAGGCGAAATAAGACCTAACTGGGGATGATTCGGAATTTGATTATTTGTTATAAAGTTTTTCCCAAAGGGCGTATTGTTTTTGCCAATTGGTCTCTGAGAGGACGGGTCGAATACTTCTTTCGCTGATTTCGAAGATGCGGGCGTCACAATGTAGCAATATCTCTTCCTGAATTTCCGGTGAGAGGAAGAGGAGGTTCATGATTTGATTGATCCGCTGGCGGCTGATGTTTGTCCATTCGCTTACCTTGTCCAGATTTTTCAGCTTGCCGGAATCCAGCATCTGTTGGATCTGATGCGCGAGCACTAATTGTTGTCGGATTTTGGGCTCTTCTCTGATATCGGGTTTTTTTTGGTTTCGCTCATCTTGAACACGAAGGTTGATATCAAAGGTATGATGCTTCTCATCATTGAGAAGTTTGATGCAGAGTTTTCGTTCTTTGCCATCGTATTCGATTTTGTCGACTAAGTTATGAATGATTTTGATGCGTTCTTCTGAAGTGAGTTCAATCCATGTTTTGGGATTCAATTCGGGGCAGTGGGAGATGCCATGGATGAGATCCAAGATCATTTCTTCGGTTCGTTGGGCATTCAGCATTCGGGTAGGGCAGCTTTTGTGCCCGCGCTTGATGGCGTTGTTGCAGACATAGTATTTATATCGATAATTTCTTTTCTTGGCGTAGCTGTAGATCATCGCGCTGTTGCATGTTTTACAGCGAAAGATATGGCTCAAGATACTGCGATATTTTGTTTTCTTGATTCGAATTTCCCGTCGACCTGAAGTCATTATTTCCTGAACCTTATCGAAGGTTTTTTCATCAATGATCGGCTGATGCTCGCCGGGATAAATCGTGCCCCGATAGTTGACCTTGCCGATATAGAGGACATTCCTTAGTGTATGCTGGATGTTCGTTGTCTTAAAAAGATTCCCGCCTGTGAGATTGCCTTTACGAATATACTTTTTTGTTCGATATCCTTTTTCATTAAGAAGAGTTGCGACCCTAAGGATCGACTTCTCTTCTAAATACAGCTCGAATGTTTCTCTGATCAGCTTGGCTTCCTTAGGGTTTACGACGAGACAATGGTTTTCCTTGTCGAGATTGTATCCTAAGGCTGGGCGACCACCGACCCATTTACCTTTGACGCGGGCAGCACCCATCTTATCCCGTGTGCGTTCGCTGATAATTTCTCTCTCGAATTGAGCAAAAGAAAGGAGGATGTTGAGCGTAAGCCTGCCCATTGAGTTTTGTGTATTAAAATGTTGGGTGATAGAAACAAAAGTGACGCCTTGTTCTTCAAATAAACTGAGAAGATTCGCGAAATCTAAAAGAGATCGTGAAAGACGGTCTACCTTATATACAACTACACAATCCACACGTTTATTTTTAATATCTTCAATAAGCTGCTTTAAGGCGGGCCGTTCCATGTTGGCCCCGGTAAAGCCATAGTCATCATATTTCTGAGAGAGGGCGATCCAGCCTTGATTCTTTTGGCTGGCGATATAACTTTCGGCAGATTCACGCTGGGCATCAAGAGAGGTGAAGTCCTGATCCGATCCTTCGGTTGTGGACTTGCGGGTATATATGGCGCATCGAATTTGCTTTTCTTCTGTCATTTTTTCATCCCAAAGAATTCATATCCGTTCCAGGTCGCTCCCGTGATCTTTTTGGATATGGATGTGAGAGACCGATAGAGCTGACCTTCAAATTCAAATCCCTTTTCAAGCACCTTGACCTCAATCCACTTGCTTTTGTATTCCCTTGTAATAAGGCTGCCCGGAATCGGCAGTCGGCCATCCCGGATCATATTCTTCTGGCTGGGCCGGGTAGGGCGCAGATTCCTATTGTTTAATGGGTCGTATTTCTCGATCAATTCAGCCAGCTTTTCTTGGGCAACAGGGGAAAGGCCTCCATATTTGGCATACTGCCGTTTGAAAGCTGCCTGTTTCTCTTCGGACTTTTTATTCATAGCCAAAACTCCATTATTCCCAATTAATTGCAGATCGTCGTAGTACTATATATCCATACAATTCGGAAGATATCAAGTAATTAAGGTGGCTGGGAAAAATGGGTATACAGCCAAATAATTTGGTGTTACAATATGTGGCACTTTGGACATCCCCGCAAAGGAAAGATTATGACCCCAAAAGATATTTTTACTGCAGAAGAAGTTGCAGAATATTTGCGAATTCATCCATATACAGTTAGGCGCTTAGCTCGTGACAAAAAGCTCCCCAGTTTTAAGATTGGTGGTCAATGGAGATTTCGTAAAGATGTAATAGACAAGTGGTCAAGCGCGGATCATCAAATAATTGAAACTGTAGGGAAGAGATAATAAATATGGCACGCTTAGAAGATTTAACAAAAGGGGCATCAGTTAAGGGTATTTTACCTGATCAACTTGTAACTGTTGTTGATGTTAAATGGCATGGTTCACAAGTTGTTGAGTTAACGTATAAAGATACTGCCGGAAGATTAGGGAATGAATTAGTTTATCGTGATAAAGAACCTTCACTAGAGATCGCAACGGTAGGTAAACCGTGGAGTTTTGATGGTGATGGTTCCTTATTAAGGCTTGTCTCAGAAGCAAAACGTATTAATCTTGCCTATCTTTTCGATCCTTTATTAGCAGTCCACACATCTATTCTTGAACCTTTACCTCATCAAATAACAGCGGTATATGGTGAAATGTTAACGAGACAGCCATTGCGATTTTTGCTAGCAGATGACCCGGGTGCAGGAAAAACAATCATGGCAGGATTATTAATAAAAGAATTATTAATCCGGGGTGATTTAAATCGTTGCCTCATTTGTTGTCCTGCAAATTTAGCTGAACAATGGCAGGACGAACTTTATCAACGATTTCATCTTGATTTCGATATTATTTCAAGAGAAACGATCGAGAATTCACGCACGGGAAATCCTTATGAAGAGAAGAATCTTATTATAAGTCGCTTAGATCATATGAGCCGTAATGAGGATATATTAGCGAAGCTCGAACAAACCGATTGGGACCTTGTTGTTGTTGACGAAGCTCATAAAATGTCCGCTTCATTTTTCAGTGGAGAGGTAAAAGAAACTAAAAGGTATAAACTGGGTAAATTGCTTGGGAAGATCTCGAGACATTTCCTTTTAATGACGGCGACTCCACATAATGGGAAGGAGCAGGATTTTCAGCTTTTCATGTCCTTATTAGATGCTGACCGCTTTGAAGGCAGGTTTAGGGATGGAGTTCATGTTACGGATACAAGTGATTTGATGCGTCGTCTGGTGAAAGAAAAACTCCTTAAATTTGATGGTAGGCCTTTATTTCCTGAAAGGTGGGCATATACAGTTGCCTATAAATTGTCTGATTTGGAAGCAAAATTATATGCCGAAGTTACGGAATATGTTAGAGAACAGATGAATAGAGCAGAAAGGCTTGCACAAGAGGGTGAGGGGCGACGGGGAAATACAGTGGGGTTTGCTCTAACGATCCTACAAAGACGTCTTGCTTCCTCTCCTGAAGCTATATATCAGTCGTTGAATAGACGTGTGAAGCGTCTTGAAGATCGCTTACGAGAAGAAAAGATATTAAGAAGGGGAGCTGAAATAGAAATAGAGCTTGATACTACTAAAGATTTACCTGAATTTACTGAAGATGACATCGAGGACATGGATGATGCCCCCGATGCTGAGGTAGAACAAATTGAAGATGAAGTGATTGATCGAGCTTCTGCGGCACGAACAATCGCGGAACTTGAAGCTGAAATAGAGGAATTAAAGAAGTTATTGCTTCTAGCAAAACAAGTTAGGCAGAGTGGAACTGATAAGAAATGGGAGGAGCTTTCACGCCTTTTACAAGATCAGAAAGAAATGTTTGATAGAAATGGTTTTAGACAAAAGCTCGTTATTTTTACGGAACATAAGGACACTCTTTATTATTTGGCTGAGAAAATTCGTAATTTATTGGGTAAAGTCGAAACAGTTGAGACTATTCATGGAGGCTTGGGACGTGAAAAAAGGAAAAAAGCCCAGGAAGCCTTTCTACAAGATAAAGATGTTCAAGTTCTTGTCGCTACTGATGCTGCTGGGGAAGGTATTAATTTACAGCGAGCGTACTTGATGATTAATTATGATATTCCATGGAATCCAAATAGAATTGAACAACGTTTTGGTCGAATTCATCGTATTGGACAGGAAGAAGTTTGTCATTTGTGGAATCTTGTCGCTGAGGAAACAAGAGAGGGTGATGTTTTTAAGCGTTTGCTAGAGAAGTTAGAACAAGAAAAGAAGGCTTTAGGAGGCCAAGTTTTTGATATTCTCGGCAAACTTTTTCAGGAGACTAGACTAAGAGACCTGCTTATTAAAGCGATACGCTATGGGAATCAAGAAGAGGTCCGTGCACAGTTAAATCGTATTGTTGACGAAGAATTGGATAGATCCCATCTTGTTTCTTTGCTTGAAGAACATGCGCTTGCTCACGACGCGATGGATGTCACGAAGGTGCGTGAAATTAAAGAGGACATGGATCGTGCAGAAGCTAGGCGTTTACAGCCTCACTTTGTCGCTGCGTTTTTCTTGGAAGCTTTTAGACTTTTAGGTGGAACGGTTCGACAAAGAGAGCCAAAGCGTTATGAAATTAGCCATGTGCCGGCTGTTATTAGGAATAGAGACCGACTAATTGGTTCAAGGGAGCCAGTTCTTCCCAAATATGAGAGAATAACTTTTCATAAAGAGTTAATTACAATGCAAGGCAAAGCATTAGCGGAGTTTATTTGCCCCGGCCATCCTCTTTTAGATGCGACGATTGATGTTCTGCTTGAAAGGCATAGAGATTTATTAAAACGAGGATCAATTTTAATTGATCCGAACTCTGAAAGTGAAGAAGTAAGAGTATTGTATTATCTCGAACATAGCATTCAAGATGCTAGGCTTGATAAGCAGGGGAATCGTCGGATTGTTTCTCGGGAGATGCAGTTTGTTGAAATGAATCACGATGGGACCATTGGAAGTGCTGGTTACGCTCCCTATCTGGATTATAGACCAGCATCCTCAGATGAAATATCACTTGTGCGATCGAAAGTCGAGATGTCATGGATGGAAAAGGATCTTGAGTCTCCGATTTTAAGTTATGCCGCACAAAATATTGTTCCAAGGCACTTCGAGAGCATAAAAAAGCGAAAAGAGGTTTTGGTAGATAAAACTATGGTGGCAGTAAAGGATAGACTTACAAAAGAAATCAATTATTGGGATCATCGAGCAGAGGAGTTAAAAGTAAAAGAATTGGCTGGGAGATCTACTCGTGTTAATTCCGGTAAAGCACGACAGAGGGCAGACGAATTAGAAGCAAGACTTCATAAACGTATGGAGGAATTAGAACAAGAGAAGCGACTTTCTCCATTACCACCGGTTGTTGTAGGTGGAGCGATAATAGTTCCTCAAGGTGTACTAAATAGTTTAAAGGAAGGTGGTGAATTAAAGCCTGCTACTTTTGCTCGTGATACAAAGGAAGTAGAGAGATTGGCTATGGAAGTCGTTATGAAAACAGAACTGAATTTGGGGCGGACGCCTAATAACATAAGTGGCGAGAAAAGAGGATATGATATTGAGTCCCGGGTTGCAGAAGGGGGACGGCTTTTGTTCATAGAAGTAAAAGGTAGGCAGGAAGGGGCAAACACTGTAACAGTTACCAAGAATGAAATATTAACCGCTTTAAATAAACCAGACGATTTTATCTTGGCAATCGTTGAAGTAAAAGATTCTGTGGCTAATGAACCCGTTTATATTCGTCAGCCTTTCCAGCGAGAACCAGATTTCGCTGTAACAAGTATAAATTATAATTTGTCAGAACTTTTAACTAAAGCTCAATCCCCAACCTAGAGGAGAATTCTTAAAATACCCCATATGTCTGAATTAAAACGAAGAAAAAAACTTATCGAGGTTGCTTTACCACTTGATGCAATAAATCGTGGCGCGCAACAAGAAAAAAATCCGTTTCTTAAAGGGCATCCACGTTCATTACATCTTTGGTGGGCAAGGCGGCCACTTGCGGCTTGTCGGGCGATATTATTTGCTACACTTGTAGACGATCCTTCTAGTTCTCCGGAAGAATTTCCAACGGAAGAATTGCAGGAAAAAGAAAGGGGACGTCTTTTTGGAATAATTGAAAAATTTGTTAGGTGGGAGAATTGGAACGACAAAGGAATTTTTGACGAAGCAATAAAAGAAATTATTAAATCAACTAATGGGAAAATTCCGTGTATTCTTGATCCATTTTGTGGTGGGGGTTCTATCCCGATAGAAGCACAGCGTTTAGGTCTAAAAGTACAAGCTAGTGACATTAATCCTTTGGCTGTTCTAATAACTAAAGGTCTAGTTGAAATACCATTCAGATTTATTAATCAAAAACCTGTTGGTCCATTGTCTAAAAATGAAAAGCAGATTGATAATTATGATAATTGGAGTGGATTAGATTGTTTAGTCGAAGATCTTCGACGTTATAGTTATTTAATTAAGGAGAAAGCAAAAAGTAAGATAGGACATCTATATCCTAAAATTGTTCCTCCAAAAAGTAAAGGAGTTAAGGAAGTTCCGATAATTGCTTGGCTATGGGCTAGAACAATTAAAAGCCCAAATCCCGCTTGCTCCAATATAGATGTCCCGTTAATTTCTTCTTTTTATTTATCAAATAAGAAAGGGAGGGAAGCTTATTTAGAGCCAATAATTAATGGTAAGAATTATCGATTTGCTGTGCGATCCGGCAAGCCTCGTCAAATAGATACAATAAAGAATGGAACTAAGATAGGCAAAGCGGCCTTTAAGTGTATTATATCGAATACACCTATCACTGCAGCCTATATTAGAAGTGAAGGCAAGGCTAGGCGTATGGGCGTCAAGTTAATAGCAGTAATAGCAGAAGGACCTAAAGGACGAATTTATTTAGAAGCGGATTCTCAACAGGAACAAATTGCAATTTCTGCAAAACCCAAGTGGATACCAGATCAACTTCTTCCAAATAATCCTAGATATATCGCTCCTCCTCTTTATGGAATGCCAACCTATGCGGATCTATTTACTTCTAGGCAACTGGTCGCTTTAAATACTTTTATAGAATTAATCAAAGAAATTCATGGGCAAGTTATTAGGGATGCAGAGAAAGCTAATCTACAAAAAGATAATATTCCTTTGGAAAAAGGAGGAAGAGGTGCAAGGGCTTATGCTGATGCTATTGCAACCTATCTTACCTTTGGTGTTGGACATTTAGCAAGATATTCATGTGCCTTGGCAACCTGGAATAATAAAAATGAAAATGTCGCTCAGGTTTTTGGAAGACAAGCATTACCTATGGTTTGGGATTTTGCAGAGTGTAATGCTTTAGAGGGGGTTTTGAATATTGAATCAACTGTAACTTGGGTCAGTCAGACTATTCGTTGTTTACCTGCTAAAACTGAAAGTACAGTAAAACAATTAGACGCAGTTTATTTGAAATCCTCAGATAAGTATGTTGTTGCTACAGACCCCCCATATTATGATAATATTGCTTATTCTGATCTTGCTGATTTCTTTTATGTTTGGCTTAGACCTGCCCTTAGTCAAATTTATCCAGATTTATTTAGCACTCTTCTTACACCTAAACAGGGGGAATTAATTGCTTCTGTATATCGTTTTGATGGGGACAAGAAAAAATCCAGAGATTTCTTTGAGGAGGGGCTAAGTAAGGTTTTTAATAATATTTTCAAAATTCAAGATCAAGACTATCCTTTTACTTTATATTATGCTTTTAAACAGACAGAATCGAATAAAGACAAAGAGGATAATTTGGTAGTAGCTTCTACGGGTTGGGAAACAATGTTACAAGGTTTGTTGAAATCAGGATTTACTATTACTGGTACTTGGCCATTACGTACAGAACGGGATCAAGGGTTAAAAACGGGAATAAATGCTCTCGCCTCCTCGATTGTATTAGTTTGTCGTCCTCGATCGCAAACTTCTCCTATTGCTACAAGACGTGAATTTGTTGCTCAATTAAAGAAGGAATTACCTCTTGCTCTCAAAATGTTACAGCATGGGAATATTGCGCCGGTAGATTTCGCTCAGTCATCGATTGGTCCTGGAATGGAAATATTTTCTCGTTATTCAAAAGTTCTTGAGGCTGATGGGGAACAGATGTCAGTTAGGACAGCTTTGCAAATCATCAATCAGGAATTAGATGCCTATCTAGCAATGCAAGAAGAAGATTTTGACCGGGATACACGTTTTTGTCTTGCGTGGTTTGAACAATATAGTAAACAGGAAGGTCCATTTGGAGATGCAGATGTTCTTGCAAGAGCAAAGAATACAAGTGTTAATGGGTTGGTTGAATCAGGGGTGCTTATTTCGGGAGCAGGGAAGGTGCGACTTCTAAAAAGAAGCGAATATCCTGAAGATTATGATCCGGCCCAAGATAAAAGATTAACAATTTGGGAATGCGTTCAACATATGATAAATGCTTTGAACAAATCTGGAGAGATTGGCGCTGCAAGGCTTTGTGCAAAGTTGGGCAGTGGTGCAAGTGAAGCGGTTCGTTCTTTAGCTTATCGTCTTTATTCTATATGTGAACGAAAAGGATGGACAGATGAAGCTTTAGCTTACAATGCGCTGATTACTTCTTGGCCAGAAATACAAGCAAAAGTTCCTTCTGTTATGACTGAAGCGAATTTCCCAGAAACTCTATTTTAATGAATAAGCTTGGAGTATAGATTATGAATCTCAAACCATGGAAAAAAGTTGCAATCCCGCATGCTGATGTTACAAAAGGTCGATATAAACAGGCAGAGTTTGCTGCTGATTTAGCTCAAGTTTTATCCGGGAAAGCAGAACCTGAATATCAAGATCCTGTTGAATTCTTTAATCGCACATATTTAACAGAAGGTATTACTGCACTTTTAGTTGCCGCTATTGAGCGCTTATCTGGTAAGGGAGGAGAACCAGTTATCCAGTTGAAAACAGCTTTTGGCGGTGGCAAAACCCACACAATGTTGGCTCTTTACCATTTACTAAATGGTAAGGTCTCAAGCGATAAGCTACAAGGTGTTGACGAAATTCTAAAGAAGTGTGGAATCGATAGAGCTCCGAAAGCTAATATTGCGGTAATTGTAGGAACAGCCCTTGATTCCTCTAAGGGGCACTCAAGCTCAATACTTAAAGGACAAGAAATCAATACGCTTTGGGGAGAGATTGCTGCTCAAATAGGGAAAACGGAAGGCTTTAAATTGGTTGCAGAAGCAGACAAGAATAGTGTTGCTCCCGGAGCTGACACATTAGTAGAACTATTTGATAAATTTGGGCCTTGTGTTGTTCTTATTGATGAGCTTGTTGCTTATGCCAGAAATATTTATGGTATTTCAAGGCTTCCTGCTGGTTCATTTGATTCCATTATGACTTTTATACAAAATTTAACTGAAGCTGTGAGACGATCCCAAGGAAGTATTCTTATTACATCTATTCCTGAATCAGAAATTGAGATTGGGGGAGAAGGAGGAAAGGCTGTTAAAGAACGATTAGAGAATGTTTATGGGAGGATCGAAGCAATTTGGAAACCTGTTGGGGTGATGGAGAGTTTTGAAATAGTAAGACGACGTTTATTTACGCCTATTATTGACATCGTTGCTCGCGATTCAGTATGTAGAACTTTTAGTGTAATGTATTCTCAGGGTATAGATGATTTCCCTTCTGAGTGCAAAGAAGGCACTTATCTTGAAAGACTTATAGCCTGTTATCCAATTCATCCGGAAATATTTGATAGGCTTTATGAAGATTGGGCGACACTTGAAAGATTTCAAAAGACCAGAGGTGTCTTACGATTTATGGCAACAGTTATTCATGAACTTTGGGTTCATAATGATGGTTCTTATTTAATAATGCCCGGAAGTATTCCTTTATACGCTAATAGGGTTCGAGATGAATTAACGCGGTATCTTTCTGAGGGATGGAATTCGATTGTAGATAGTGATGTGGATGGGAAGAAATCAGTCCCCCATCAAATTGATAGTAAAAATCAGAGGTTTGGACAGTTAGCTGCGTCTCGAAGAATTTCAAGAACGATATTTCTTGGGACTGCTCCATCGGTGAGAGAACAGAGGGTCAGGGGGATCGAAGATATTCGCATTAGATTGGGAGTAGTTCAGCCGGGAGAACAAGTGTCGGTTTTCAACGATGCTCTTGGGAGATTGAATGAACAGTTAACCCATCTATATAGCTCAAATCGCAGATATTGGTATGATGTTCCACCGAACCTGCGAAGGACTGTAGAAGATCGTGCTCAGCGTATGTCACCAGATGATATTGAATTTGAAATATTAGAACGTTTAAGAAAGATAAGAGTTAGGGGTGATTTTAGAGCAGTCCATACTTGCCCAGAATCAATCGATGTTCCTGATGAACAGACAGCAAGACTTGTTGTATTGCCTCTTAAATCGAGCCATAAGCAAGGGAGAAACGATACGGATGCAATAAAGAACGCACAGGAGATACTTGAAAAGCGAGGTCATAGTCCTCGACAATATAGAAATATGTTGGTTTTTGTTGCGCCTGATACAGATGCTGTTGTGTCGTTGGAGCAAGAAACACGTCGATATTTAGCATGGAAGTCTGTTCTTGACGATGCTGAGGCACTGAATCTTGATGGGCATCAAAGAACACTTGCTCGTCAGAGCACTGACAGGAGTAATGATACAGTCGACTTGCGATTAAATGAGGCGTACTGTTGGCTTTTAGTTCCAATACAAGAAGGGACTGATCCTTTAACTTGGGAGACATCAAGGATTAGTGGTGGGACAGAGAATCACGTAACCAAGGCGTCTAAGAAATTAAGGTCCAGTGAACATCTTATTGTACGATGGTCACCTGCCTTATTGAAAATGGAATTGGATCGGTGGTTATGGAAAGACGTTGAGCAGATTAATATTAAGAAATTATGGGATCATTTAACTAGTTACTGTTATCTGCCAAGGCTTCAGGATGAAGAAGTGTTGCTTGAAACTATACGGGAGGGGTTAAGGAGCCGTGATTACTTTGCTTATGCCAATAGTATTTCGGATGATGGGCATTATCAAGGAATGCAATGGAACAAAGCAGGTATTCCTGTTTATTTAGATGCGGTAGGAGTGTTAATCAAGCCTGAAATCGCAGAAAAACTTAGCGCTGAAATGGTTCAGGGAGTTACAGGGACGAGTGATTCTGGATCCGATCTTTTTAATGGCGAAACAGGAGTTGAAATTGAAGTTACTCCAACTGGAACGGAGATAGAAGTTGCGATAGACGCGTTGAATCCAAAGAGGTTTCATGCAACTGTTCAGTTGGATCCAGATCGATTGGGTCGAGATGCCGGACGCATAGCAGAGGAAGTAATACAGCATTTAACTTCTATACTTGGTTCTAAAGTGGAAATTTATCTTGATATTGAAGCTCATGTTCCCAAAGGAGTGCCTGAGAATACTATCCGAACAGTCACTGAAAACTGCCGCACGCTTAAATTCAAGTCGCATGCTTTTGAAAGCGAATAGACTTAAATATACTGCATAAGAAGTAGAAAGAATAAGTTGAGATGAAGATTAGCTCTTGGAGAAGATTGTGTTAGACAAAATATTGACAGGTCTTCTAGGTCTGCTTGAGAATTTACGTAGTGATAGAACTCATTCTCAAGATAAAAAGGATTTAGCAGTTTCTTCAATCTTGATGGTAGTGAATGAAACTAAAATTTATCTTAAGAGAGTCCAACAATCAAGTAAAAGAAATCGTACAACAGAAGAAAAACTTTCCCGTCTTTGGGCTGCTGCGGCTGTACCATTACGTAGATTTAATAAAGATCTGGCGGAAAGATGTTTAAGCAAAAGTGATTATTGGTTAAATCCCGAACATTACACTTCTTCTGATATTCAAAAACTTAGGATAAGCCTAGATCAAGTATATAAAGAAGCTAAAAATATGTTTTAAGATTCAGAGCGAGTTTTCAAGCATAGAGATAAGTAGGTTATCAGAAGAATTTTGAGCTCCCCAGTTGATACCGGCGAAGTTCATTAATAAACGAAAAGGTGAAGATTGATGTCAGGACAGAGAGAAATACCGTGGGTCATAGAAGAGCATACTAAGGTCAAACATCAGATCTTAGAAGGCTATGTTACAATTTGGATGGCGATAATGTTTAGTCAACAAGCTAGGTTATCATATAATAAAAGACTTATTTATGTAGATGGCTTTGCTGGCCCTGGTGTCTACTGGGCTGATGAGACTAAGGCTTCGTCTGTGCCAGGTTCCCCTGTTATAATTGCTCAAAAGGCAAATGAGTTTATAGATAAAGATAAAACGCGTGAAGTAAAAATTCTGGGAATAGATAATGATCCAAAATGTATTTCTAGCCTTAAGAAGCTATTGGAAGAGGTAAATAAGCATAAGCAAAGCTGGGATGCCGTAGAAGGTACATTTGAAGAAACGGTTAATAAAATATTTGATTATTTAAATGATGTCTCTCAACGTATAGCTCCGGCGTTCTTTTTTATTGACCCTTTTGGATATGCTGGGTTTTGCATGAATACTTTAAAACGCATAATGGAACATCCGAGGACGGAGTTATTCATAAATTTAGATGTCTATGATATTAATCGATTTATTGAAGCTCAACATTCGACCAATTGTTTGCATCAACTTTTTGGAACGGATGCTTATCAGCAGGCAGCACAGTATGCTGGTGATAAGAAAATATCGTTTTTAATGGAGTTATATTGCAAGCAGTTAAAAGACCTAGGAAATGAAATATTTGTGCAACCTTTTCGAGTTAATGCAGCAGGACAAGGTACTCGACCCAGATATTTTTTAATACATGTATCGCAAAATATAAAGGCATTAAAAGAGATGAAGAATGCTATGAGTAAAAGTTCGACGCAGCCATTTCGTTTTGAGGCTATTGGAATAGATCCCTGTCGGCAGCTGGATTTATTTGAGCCTGCAGGAGAAGATGTTGTAAGAAATAAGATATTAGAATTTATTAAACATAAATCTAGTGATAAAATTCTTTATGAAGGACTTGAGTGCTGGGCATATCAAGCGACAAGTGGAATAGCGCGTGAAATAAAGCAAACTTTGGTTAGCTTAGAAAACGAAGGTAAAATTGTAGTGGAAAGAAAGCCTCGTCAGCGAACCAATACTGTTAATGATGGTGCATTTGTTCAATATAAAAAATAAGAAAACTTTAAATGGGCACAAAATCAAAAATTGAATGGACCGAATCAACCTGGAATCCGGTTACGGGATGCACCAAGATAAGCCTAGGATGCAAGAATTGTTACGCAGAGAGAATGGCAAAACGACTTCTGGCTATGGGGCAGCCTAACTATCGTAATGGCTTTGAACTAACTTGCCATGATCATGTTTTAGAGTTGCCACTTAAATGGAAGAAGCCTCAAACAATTTTTGTGAATTCTATGAGTGATCTTTTTCATCGCAAGGTTACGAAAACTTTTATTAAGAAAGTTTTTGATGTAATGAATAAAGCCTCTATGCATACTTTTCAGGTTCTCACAAAAAGAGCGGATCGTTTGGCAGAGTTAAGTGATGAGTTGACTTGGGGAAAAAACATTTGGATGGGTGTCAGCATTGAGAACGACAAGTATAAAGATAGGATAGACTGTTTAAGGTATACAGAAGCGAATGTAAAGTTTATCTCCTTTGAACCGCTTATTGGATCTATCGGGAAAGTCAATCTAAGAAATATTGATTGGGTAATTGTTGGCGGAGAATCAGGACCTGGTGCTCGTTATATGGATCCTGATTGGGTGACAGATATTCGTGATCAATGTGTAAAACAAAAAGTACCTTTTTTCTTTAAGCAATGGGGTGGAACAAATAAAAAAAAGACCGGGCGTAAGTTGGAAGGCAAGTATTGGGACCAAGTGCCAAATATAGAGATGGCAGAGGTTGGCTAGAAATTTGATCTTTACAACTACTTTTTTGTGTGGTATAAGATAAATAGAATATAAAGCGACGCAAGTTGCTGAAAAGTTAAACGCGGCAACGCGTGTAAAGTGAGGCGAGGGAAGGAGCGAAAGCCACCCTCGTATGACCATATCTGGTCTTCACGTTTGAACCCAGATCGAAAGATGCACCAAGGTGGTGCGGAAATTGATGATCTGGGTTTTCTGTTTTATAGAGCAGAGAGCCCGATCCGAAAACTTTAATTCAATCTTTTAAAGTAAGGAGGGCTCTATGATAGTCCAAAAAGTTTTAGTAAACCAAATCAACCCCGCCCCGCACAATCCCAGGGTCGAACTCACCCCCGAAGATCCGGAGTACCAAAAACTCGAACAAAGCATAACTAATTTTGGTTATGTGGATCCCGTAATCTGGAACTGCCGAACCGGAAATTTAGTCGGGGGACATCAGCGTTTCAAGATTCTTATCGCTCAAGGATTAACAGAGATTGATGTCAGCGTCGTTGATCTTTCTTTAGAGAAGGAGAAGGCGTTGAATATTGCACTGAACAAGATCCAAGGGCGATGGGATGAGGATAAACTCGCCATATTATTGGATGAGTTGAGCAATCTTCCAGATCTCGATGTCTCACTAACTGGCTTTGACCTTCCTGAAATTTCTGAAATCCTTGACCGGGCAGTCGAAGCCAAAGATGATGACTTTGATTTTGATGAGGCGATTAAGGATATTGAAACCCCAATCACGCAAAGAGGAGATCTGATCGAACTGGGAAACCACCGCTTGTTGTGTGGCGATTCTGCCAATCCGGATGACTTCAAACTGCTCATGGGTAGTGAAAAAGCTGACATTTTGAATTGCGACTATCCTTACAATGTCCGATATGGAGAGTGCCAACGGCCGCAAACTGACAGGCGTCCTAAAAAAGAGAGAAAATGGGATCATATTTATTTCGATGATATGCCCCAGGCTGAATATGAAAATTGGATGCGAAGGATTTTTCAAAACATTAAGGAATTCCTTCGCCCCGGCGCTCCGATTTATGTTTGGCAAGGTCATAGGCAATTCCCACCGATGTATCAAATCTTACTGGACCTGGATTTTCATGTAAGTTGTGTCATTTGCTGGGAAAAGGAAATGATCGTAATCAGTTATGCGGATTATTCTTTCCAGACCGAGCAATGTCTGTATGGCTGGCTTAAAGGTGCACCCCACTATTGGGCGGGCCCCGCAAACGAGACAACACTATGGAAAGTACACCGGGACCCAACCAAAACGTACATTCATCCAACACAGAAGCCGGTTGAATTGGCGGCGAGAGCAATTCGGAACAGTTCGAAGCGCGGTGATATTGTGCTTGATGTGTTTTTTGGATCGGCCTCTACCCTAATTGCAGCTGAAAGCCTCGGCCGGCGCTGTTTTGGCCTAGAGCTTGATCCAAAGTACTGTGATGGCATTGTTCGCCGCTACATTGCTTACGTAGGTGAAGACAAAATATCACCTGAGTTACGACAGCGATATGTAAAGGAGGTTCAGGATGGAAGATCAAAATAAACCCATTCTAAATTTACTGCAGGAAATACAGTCGGGTTCTGTTGATCCAAGAGATATTGAGATTTCTGTGCGTCAGCAAGTTGTACAGATTCTTATGCTCGAGGGGACGCCGATTTCTAAGATCGCTGTTATCTTGAAAGTCAGCGATAAAACTATTAGGCGCGATGTGGCTGCTATAAGGGAACAGAATGCTTTGACTCCAAGTCTGGAGCTGGCAAAGAAGTTTGTCGGAAATCTGGTGGCGCGCGCTGAAACCCATTGTTCTCATCTTATGCGTCTGGCTAGAAGCCAGGGTGTGTCCGTTAATGAAAGGGCATTATCCGAATTTTACGCATGGAAGGTCATCAAGGAATTAACCGAAAAGATGCAGTCTCTAGGTTATCTGCCGCTTATTCCCCATAAAATATCTGCGGATATTTATCATCATGAGGAAGAGGATGTTAAAACCCTTAATGAACTGAAGGAAGAGGTGTCTTCTTTAGAGGGGATTGCTGAGAAGGATGGCATTCTTGATGAGAACATAAAGGAAAGAATTCGATTTCTGCAATTGAAGATTGAGAAGGCAGAAATATCACAAGACATAGCTAATTTAAATAAGAATCAAAAGGAGGATCAAAATGAACAAGAAATTAATTAGTGATATTGGTAATATCCGAAGAGAACTTGGTGCAAAATCTATCAAGGCTTTCGCTGAGATGTATTTTCCCCATTATCTTGACCAGCCAATGTGCAGTTTCCATGAGGATATGTACAAGATGCTTTTTGATATGACCAGCCACAGAGGCGCACGGAAGGCGGTTGCTGCACCAAGGAATTCTGCTAAGAGTTCCTTGGTCAGTACGATCTATCCCATATGGTCACTTGCTTATGCGAAAGAGAAATTCATAGTTCTTTTATCCGACACCAAGGACAAAGCCGTTGAATTTCTTTCTCATATTAAGACAGAATTCGAAAAAAATGAGAATCTTAAGAATGATTTTCCGGAAATCTTTGGCGCCAAGCCTAAAAAATGGATTCGGGATGAAATTATTTTAGCAAACGGATCCAAAATACTTGCATTGGGCTCAGGCCAGAAAATCAGGGGGAGGCGCAGCAGACAATCCAGACCCGATGATATTCTAATGGATGATGTTGAAAATGAAGGCAATACATTGACTGCGGAAGCACGGGATAAATTATTCAATTGGTTTACGAAAGCCGTGTTAAAAGCAGGGACGCAGACCACAAATGTAGTTGTTGTGGGAACAATTCTGCATTACGACAGCTTGTTGGCCAAGCTTACGGATCATAACAAAATGCCGGGTTGGGATAAATACATCTACAAGTCTGTTATTTCATGGGCCACACATCAGGATTTGTGGCAGACATGGTCATCCATATTCAACTATCGCGGAGATTATTTAGATAAAAAGGGTAAGGAGGCTGCCGCTTTGTTTTTCCGTGATAATAAGGAAAAGATGCTCGAAGGATCACAAGTATTATGGGAAGAAAGGGAAAGTTACTATGATCTTATGGTCATGCGCGAGCAGGAGGGAGAACGAAGTTTTGATTCTGAAAAACAGAATAGCCCGGTAGACTTGAAGGATTGTCCGTTTAATCCGGAAGAATTTGAATATTGGGATGATAATGGGCAGACGGAACAGGATATTCTTAAGAATCCGGATCTTAATATCTGTATATTTGCTGGCTGTGATCCGGCGACTAAAGAAGGTGTTGAGCGTGGGGATTATTCTGCGATTGTAACCGTGGCCAGGGATTGCAATACAGGGATTATCTATGTTCTCGATGCCGATATCGCAAAAAGGTCTCCAGATGAGCTTACGGAGACAATTCTGACATACTGTCAGATACGCAACTACACCAATTTTGTCATTGAAAACAACGGGTTCCAAGATTTAATCAGGCGTGAGCTGGAAAGGCGCGCTGCCCAGCGGAATATATATGCACCTTTAGAAGGAGTTACTAATTCTGGTAATAAAATTGCTAGGATCCTGTCCGTTGAACCGTTGATTAAATCAAGATATCTTAGGTTTTCAAGAAAACACACTGTTCTTTTGGAGCAGTTACGATATTTCCCAAAGGGCCGCTATGATGACGGCCCTGACGCGCTTGAGATGGCTTGCCGTATCGCCCGGGATCCTGGGAAAATCGAGGTGTATATATAGTTGCTATAAGTCTTGTGTCGCCAGCAATTTATATTTGACACTTCGGAGTAAGAGGACTAAAATATTCTATGAAATTACGATATTTAGTCCCGCGTTCGAAGGGGGCATCCCGGACTTAAAAAAAGTAAAACCTTCGCTTGGTTGTGTTCTGCAGCCGGGCGAAGGTTTTTTATTTGTAGGAGGTGTATAAATGTCTCAATATTTTTGTCCTTTATGTAAACAAGAAGTCACCAAAGCGCTTTATGAAAAGATCACGGGTGTTTGGCAAGAGAAAGAGAAGAAGTTGGCTGATTTAAAAGTTAAAGAAAAGCAGCTACTGCAGCGGGAAAAGAATATGCAGGCAAAGTTTGAAGCGGAGAAAAAGAAGATTACAGAGCAAGAAAAATCTAAATTAAAGAAGCAACTAGCCATTCAACAACAATCTTTTCAAAAGGTTTTACAGAAAGAGCGGGACTCTATAGCGAAAGAGAAACAGTCGATAGTAAAGACCTTTGAGAAGAAGCTTGCAAGTGAGACTAATAAGATATTGAAACAAGAGAAGGCTAGACAAAAGGAACTTGAAAAAACTTTAAAAGAAAAGTTCGAGATTGCTGCTCAGAAATCAATGGAAAGTGAAAAGAAAAAATTGCAAAAGGACAAGAATTCTCTGCAGAAACGTGAAAGAGTGCAGATGGATAAATATAGAAAGTTAAATCAACAATATGTATCTTTACAGAGTAAAAGCGGGGTAGCTTTAGAGAAAGCAGATAAGAAGATAAAATTGCTCGAAGAGCAAATAAAGAAGAATCAGACCCCTCAAGTTTTAGGCCTTCTTGAAGAAGGTGTTTTTCTTGAGAAGCTTGAAGAGATGTTTCCTGGAGATAAATTTGAACATCCTGGTAAAGGGGGAGATATAATTCACTATGTCATTGATAAAGAAAAGGAAGTGGGTGTTATTGTTTATGAATTAAAGAAGGTGGCAACGTTTAGTAAAAGTCATATAATTCAAACCTTTGAGGCTAAACAAAAGCGAAATGCAGATTATGGGATTCTTGTTACTAATGCAAAGCGCTCGAAAGATGACTTTGGATTCTCCGTGTCTAAAAATGTGATTATAATCCATCCGGCAGGAGCCTTAGTATTAGTGAATATTATAAGAGATCATATTGTTCGGATATCGAAATTAAAATTGAGCGTAGAGAAACGAAAACAAACAATTCAGGCTGTCTTGGAATATATTCAAGGGCCATCATTTCGGAATGGTATTGAAACTATAATTGAAGACACAAAAGAATTATATCTTAGCCTGACCAAGGAAGTTAAAGACCATTTAAAGACTTGGGAATTAAGGTTTAATAAATATCGCAATATTCATAGTGGTGCGTACAGCATTGAAACTAAAGTTGTCAATTTGCTGGCGAATGAAGGCGGAAAAAAGAAATTGCCCAGAGTAGAAGTTATAGAGCCGATCGCTTTGCCGGCAAAGATTGATTAATTAGGGGGAAGTGGGGATGAAAAAAAAGTCAGATTTTGATAAGGATTGGGAGAAATATTTCAAGGAATTTAACGTGGATTTGCCATGGCAAATGTACTTGTGGAAGAAGAACGAGCAGGGACAAATTGTTGCCGATCTTTCTGAAGAAAATCTAAAAAGATGTGAGAAGTTATATGTCCAATATCCCCATGACGAAAATAATTTTATAAGGTTTTTATTATTAAAAATATTTTCTGGGCAGGAATGTAGGGACTTGCCTTCTCGAATGCTAGATTATATAGAAAAAAAGAAAGAAAATCTTGTTTATGATATAGCTTTTTATTTAGTCTTAAATGATGAGCTTTATTCTGCAATAAAACCATTTATTCCAAGATTAAAAAGTTTTTTGCTTTGGTTGAATGATCTAAAACCCGGTTTATTTAAAAACTTAATATATGATATTGAGACTGCAGGTTTAGTTCTTTCTCCTTTGTGTAAGATTGTTGGGACTGCAAATGTATTCGAAAATAATATAGATCTTTCAGAAATACTCTCAATTGATGTTGATACGATTGGAGAGGGGTATTTCGAATGCTATGTGTTTGCTGAGTATTGCTATGAACAGGCGGCGTGGTTTGAGGCATTTTGTTTATTCGAAAAAATGAATATTTATAATAGAACTCGTGAAATTACTAATGAGGCGTTGCAAGGCGAAATCATAATGTTTAAAGATAAAAATGCTTTTGCCGATACGAATTGCAACCTGCCAACTTTAGAGAAAATTGACGAAAGATTGAAAGATTGTTTTGATAAAGTTATTGAAAATGGTTTAAGTGAACTACTTTTGGAGTATATTATCGGCGCAGATAAATTTAAAGAAATTTATAAATATAAAGTCGGTGTTCATGAAAAACAATTAAAAAATCATCTTTTAGTTTATGAAATATTTTCAGCGTATACTGCAGGGGATTATAAAAAAGCTGCTGCTAAGTTTGATGAATTGGATAAAAAGTGGTTAGAGTTTCTTGGTTCAGGTTATTCAGCAGTAAAGGAAAGATTGAAAAAGGAAGACATCAAAGAAAAATTATTAACGCTTTTTAATGAAGATGATTTGATTATTAGACAATTGGAATTAAGGGCGCGTGAATTTGTGAGTGAAAGTTTAAAGAAGTATTATAAGGGGGATAAACGGGGATGGAATGAAGGGGTCAAATTGAACATTAGAAGGGTTGCTAGGGGAAGGCAGGAAGAAGATCCAAGGGCATCTATATGGGCATGTTTAGATTTTTTTGATTATGCAGAGATTATAAAAAATAATTGGGCAAATATATTTTGTCATTATTTTGAATTTGAGAAAGATTGTCTAAAAGGGAAAGAAAAAAATACTCAATTTCTAAAAGATTCAGAACCTTTTAGAAATATTTTTGCTCATCACAAGAGGCTTTTAACAAAAAAAGAATCAAAGGTGTTGAAAAAATGCTCTGAGTTCTTTGCCGAGATCTATCAAAGATGGAGAGAAACAATAGATAATGAAAGAACGGAACCGGTTAAATGAAAATCGATGTTAGAAAAGTCATGAATTATGTAATCAATATTTTTAGAAGGGGGCAAGATATGGACGCAGAACAAAGAGAAGCCAAACATGGAGAGAAAATGATTGAAATAAAGGTCCGATTTTGGACTGATCAGATTGCGGAAGATAAGGGGAATATAAGGCCAAAACATTGTTGGGATGCCGGGGTGGCCAGGATTACGACCAATAAGTCGCATGATATTAAACCTCAGCAGCCGATTATATTTCGGTCATTGATGGATGTCCCGAGAGCGATTGAAGATTGTTTGATTAATAACGGGATAACTGTTCACACAGAAAATTGTAGTTATAAATATATGCATGTAGATGAAACATAAGCTGCATTAAGAAATAATTTGTGAATATAGAACGTCTTTTATTATGAGTAATAAAATTTCTAAAATTAAAAAATTAAAGAATTTTGGGATATTCAAGAATTTCTTATGGCATAGTGATGTCCCGGATTTTAAGCAGTTTAATCTTATATATGGATGGAACAGGAGCGGCAAGACAACTTTTTCCAGGATATTTGCAGCATGCCAAAAGAAAACTATTGCATTTAAGGAATATCCTGAAAATGGTGAGTTTGAATTGAAAAAAGAAAGTGGTTCGATCATAAAGAGTGACGCTATACAAAGTTGCAGTCTTCCCATAAAAGTTTTTAATCAAGATTTTATTAGAGAAAACATATCCTTTGATAATGATGAGAAACATTGCAACCCTATTGTATATGTAAGTGAGCAGGACATTGAAAGTAAAAACAAACTCGACAAACTAAAAGAAGAAAAAAGGAATTTGGATAAAGCATGGGAAGATTCTTTAAAAGATAAGAATATAAGAGAAAAAAGGGAGGACGATTTTCGCATTTCTATAGCGAGGGAAATCTCCAATTTATTTTTTTGGAAGTCGTATAACAAGAGCGATGTTAAGAATCGAATTGAAGATGTTGTACTAGATAATTTCAAGAAACTTTCCGATGAAGATTTTGAGAAAAAAAAGAAAGCGATTAACAGTGAAATAAAGCAGAAACAAGAATATGTACCAGAATATAGTCTGGATTTTAATTTTGATGGCATTGGGATTTCCGATTATAAAAGCGTGGGAAACGTTTTGAAACGGTTGCTTTCTAAAAGGATTGTTTCGGAAGCAATCGAAAGACTGAAAAATGATAATGAATTAAATATTTGGGTTAAACAGGGTTTTGATTTGCATAAAAAGAAAGATGAGTCAGAGAAATGTCTGTTCTGTGAAAAGACTTTAGATAAAGGATTCCTTGAAACCTTGTCGAAGCATTTTAGTGAGGATTATGAAGTTCTACAGCAAAATATACGAAAATTTATTGATTTAATGAATGGTTTGAAACGGGAAAAAAGGACCGGTAATTACAATTTGTACACCGATGTTCAAAAGGATTACCAAAAGGCGATCACGAGTTTGAATTTACTAATAGATGATCTTAATAAGTGGATTGATGAAGCAATAAGAGACTTGGAAGAAAAGTCCAAAAAGCCTTTATCGGATATTAAATTATCGAAGGAACCGGAGGAGTTTAGCTCCAAATATAATGCGATAGTGGTAGGGCTAAACAAAACAATTCGGGCTCATAATGATAAAGTTGATAATCATGATAAGGAAATTAATGCAATTAAGAAGCAAGTAGAACATCATTTGATTGCTGTTGCTATTGAGGAACAAGATTATAAAAGAATTTCGACAGAATATCTTGAATCGACAAAGAAAGAGATAGAACACAAGAAAAAAAGTGAGGAAAATAAGGCCAAAATACAAAAACTCGAGCAAGAAACTTCTAATATCGGACGAGCAGTTGATAAAATAAACAAATATTTAGAAGCTTTTTTTGGCAGAGGTGAGATACAACTCAAGTTGGATGATGAAAAGAAAGGTTATCTTATTGAAAGAGATGGAAAGATTGCAAAAAATATAAGTGAAGGAGAAAGGACTGCGATTGCATTCTCTTATTTTATCACAAAGGTTCAGGAAAAGGATTTTAAGGTAACAGAAGGAATTATAATTATTGATGATCCGATTTCAAGTTTTGATTCCAATTTTATTTACCATTCATTCTCTATTATAAAGAATCATTTTAAGAATTCGGGCCAACTCTTCATTTCTACTCACAATTTTGAATTCTTTTATTTAATTAAAGACTGGCTTAAAAGAAAGAAAAAGAGTAGTGATTTGTGTGAGTTTTATATGCTTGAAACTATTGTTGAAGAAGACGAAAGGAATGCTCGTATTTTAAAATTAGAGGATACCTTGCGTAATTTCAAATCGGAATATCATTATTTGTTCTTTTTGTTAAATCAATTTGTAGAGAGCACATCTACTCAATATGAGAAATTTTATGTCATTGGTAATATTGCGCGACGATTTCTAGAAATATTCACAAATTTCAAGATTCCTACAACAGGCGATTTGTTGAGTAAAATTGGGCAATTGGAGGTTGCAAATATAAGTGATGTGGAGAAAGATAAGGTATATAAATTAATACAGGAGTTTTCTCATGGGTCAGATCCAACAAGTGCTATTGAGCACAAAGATAAAAGTGAAAGTAAGGAAGCCGTGAGAATATTATTGAAGATTATACAAGAGTCAGACCCGAAGCATTTTGAGTTGTTAAAGAAACAAATATAGGGGAATTAAATGATTTGGTCAAAAGAACGAATACAGGAAACGCTGGATTTATTTGGTCCTAAGTATGAGCAGATGGGGGAGACCTTATCTGAGCAGGATGCTATTGAGATATTGGATAATATGACTCAGTTGGCCAATTTGTTGATTGAGTTGGATATTAAGCAAAGGAAGGAATTGAGGAAGAAAGCCAGGTTGGTTGAAAAAGCCAAAGTACCTAAGGGTTCTGATAAGTTTGTGAATGCCGATGAGCTGGCAAAGATTTTGAATGTACCGGTGAGCTGGATTTATTCTCGCACTCGTTTAGGAAATGGTGAAATTCCACATGTGAAAGTGGGCAAATACATTAGATTTAATCCACATGAAGTTATAGAACATTTTAAAGGAAAGACAGAATGAAAAAGTTAAAAGATCTCAATGGATTTTGTTTAGGGAAGAAATTAACTGTAGCTATTGATATTGATGGAACAATAGCTGATTCTTCGGGTGTTGATTTTAGGCGGGTGAGTAGCAGCCCCAAGGAGATTCTTAAGGCAAAGCCAATTAAGGGATCAGTAGAAGCAGTGAGACGGTTATACGAAGAAGGCCATACAATTGTGTTTTATACTTGTCGAAATCATGGAAGCAAGGCAATGACCAAGAAATGGCTTAAAAGTCATGGCTTTCCTTTTCATCATCTTGAAACAAAAAAGTTTGTAGCACACGTCTATATAGATGACCGTGCTATTAATGGTTGTGATTGGAAGCGTGTCATGAAAGAAATCAAGAATCCTGCTTTTCCAGGTAGAATAGCAAGGAATAAAGGAAGGGTATAAATATGATTTTTCGAGGATTAGAAAGGGAATTTTTTATTCAATTAAAAGATAAGAATAATGCATTGCACTATATTTTGGATTTTGAACGGAAGAACCGGAAGTCTTTTATGGTTGAAATCAGAAATAACTTCTTGGATCTTTATTTTTTGGGGCACACGATTGAAGTTAAAAAGAGAGGGAAAGAGTTCTGTCTTATTGCTTCAAATGAATTTAATCCCAAGACGCTCCTTGTTAATGTTCCTAAAGATATTATAGGGCCATATGGTAAGGGTAAATGGTGTGTCTGTTTTAATGATATAAAGAACTATAAATGGTTCGAAGAAATTATGAGCTCAGCGATAGCTCAAATAGTGCGGCATAAAAAAGGCAACATTTCAGAGGGCGTTAGTGAGGTTAACCACTTCATTGATAATAGGGCGATCGGGAGAAATGGTATTCTGGTTATCGATAGACAAGTTGTGTATCCTCGAAGCGGGAAGGGGAGGATTGATCTGTTGGGGCTTAAAAGGCTTTCCAGTGGAAAATTTACGTTTGCAGTTATTGAACTTAAAAACAAGAATAATAAAGAAATAGAAGATGTTTTTACCCGGCAGCTTAAAAGATATATTAACTTAATTTATGAAAAATACGACGATTTTGCTGAGACATATTCAGAAGTTCTAAAACAGAAGGTTAATTTGGGACTTCTCCGGTCTATTGATTGTAAATTTGCTAAGAAATCTGAAATTTCCAAGAAAGATATCGAAGGGATTGCTATTCTTGATAATTACAATATAAAGAGTGATTTAAAAGCCAGTGGTTTGCTTGGCAGAGCACTTCGTGATTGGGCTAAGACGGACAAGGAATATACTACCAAGTTATTTCTAAAAACAAATGTGCTTGACGATACATTTTTTCTTGATCGCGCTGAAGCAGAAAAATTCTTAAATAGGTTTAAAGCATGCAACTTGTAATCCATCGCGGGACACATGAAATCGGTGGATCGTGTGTTGAAATAAAATCAGAAAGTAGTCGTATTGTCATAGATATCGGCCTCCCCTTGGTTGATGAGCGTGGCGAACAATTCGACTTCCGACCGTATCGCAAGTTAACGGGCCCACAGTTAATAGAAAAAAATATTCTTCCTGATGTTGCTGGTCTTTACCGGTTTGATGAAGTCAATAAATCACCAAATGCATTGCTTGTCTCTCATCCTCACCTGGATCATTTTGGGCTTTTACATTTCGTAAAGTCTGATATGCCTTTGTATATGAGCAAAGGTTGCCAGAGGCTGATAGAGCTGTCTTATTATTTCAATGAATCACCCTTTGATTTTGAGAAAATCGAAGTGGTGGCGCCATGGGATTCGTTTAGTATAGGGGATTTTACGATAACGCCTTATTTGGTTGACCACTCCGGGTTTGATGCGCTTGCCTTCCTGATCGAAGCTAACGGTAAAAAAATATTCTATTCAGGTGATTTTAGGGGCCATGGTAGAAAGCATGTCGTTTTTGATAAGATTATTCAAGATCCCCCCAAAGATATTGATTATCTTTTACTTGAGGGTTCACACATTGAAGAGGTGGATGGCGATTGCGAGACCGAAGAAGAGATTGAATTAAAACTGGTTGATTTGCTCAATGATAAGCAAAAACTATATTTCATCGCCACATCATCTCAAAATATCGATCGCATCGTATCAATTTACAGGGCCTGCAAAAAAACGGATAGAACTTTTGTGATAGATCCGTATACAGCGTTAATTCTTGAATCAACAAAAGCAGTTTCATATGCTATCCCGCAACATGATTGGGGTAACTATATGAAAGTTTTATTTACGGATAATCGTCATACAAGGCTTTTAGAGAAAGATTCTATTCTTGAACGTTTTGAGAAATCAGAGGTTAAATATGAAGAAATTCTTAAAGACAAAGGACGCTATTTAATTAAGGATTCATTCGCTAATCGAAATAAGTTTGATGCAGATAAAAATTTTTCCAGTACAACTCTGATTTATTCGATGTGGAAGGGGTATTTGGAAGATGATAAAAGGCTACAAGATTTTTGGGCCAGGAATGGGGTGGATATCATCCATGTTCATACAAGCGGGCATGCCCATCTTTCAGATCTAAAGAAATTTGCCGAGGCGCTTAATCCGGGTATGATAATACCCATTCATACTTTTTCTCCGGATAAATTTGAGGAACATTTTTCAAGTAAGGTGAGGGTTTGCGCTGATAAAGAGCGCGTTGATTTATAGAATTTCTCGTGATGTCCACCCTCGAGGGCGGGACATTTGCTAATTGATTATATATCAATTAGTTATGTAATTTATTCTTGAAAAATAGTGGACAAATTTGGACACTTTTTCGCTTAAAAAGCTTCAAAGTGCAGGCAAAATAACCTGATATTTCGACTCGAACGATTCTCAGGGGACGTGAGAATTTAGATTACTCTCGAATTTTGATCATATATTGATATTCAAATATTAAACAGCTATAATAAACAGCTGAAATCCGAGAGTCGTACTAGAGACATCCAGTCTCAGCGACCCCAGTTTTTCGCCGAAGGCGAAAAACAGAGTATTAGAAATTCGAGATTAGAAATTACAAAACGAGAATTTCTAATGCGGTCAAATTTCTAATCTCTAATTTCCCCTCCAAATTACCCCAGAAAGGAATTCCCTCCGATGTTTCTATTCGAGTATCTCAAAGTCTATCAAAAAGCCCTGGATTTCGCGGATGAAATCAATTCCATATCTCAGGCATTTCCTAAGGGAAGTTGGTATTTTGTCGACCAGTTAAGCAGGGCATCGGTATCCATTTCAGTCAACATCGCTGAAGGCAATGGCCGATTCCATAAGAATGACCGGTTCAATTTCTTCAGGATCGCCAGAGGCTCGGCCTTTGAATGTGTGCCGCTGTTAGACCTTTGCAAGCGAAGGAAATGGCTGGCGGATGATGACCATCAGCGATTGCGGGCTGAATTGATCGAGATATCCAAGATGCTTTCCGGTCTTGCCAAAGAATGAGAGTTTATGGCCCCAAATGGCCCAAATACTCTCGAATCGCAGGATTCTCACAATTTGGTCTGTAGTTGACAATTTCCTGGGTTCAAGTAAGGCTCTCTGATTTTTGAAAGAAAAGGGAAAATAATGCTTGATTAATGTCAAGATTTAACATATACTGTTGACATATGACAAGATACCATTCACGAGAAAATACTCAATTACTTTTAGATGCCCTTGAAAGCATGCCCGTTGTGGTCCTTTCGGGTTTAAGGCAGTCTGGGAAAAGTACCCTTCTTCAGCATTTGCCCGAGAAGTTAGGATTTGTCTACAAAACTTTTGACGACTTAAATACCCGTGAAGCCGCACGACTTGATCCTGATGCTTTTCTTGAGCAGGGAGAGAGGATGATTATTGATGAGGCGCAAAGATTTCCGGAAATCATGAATTTTGTTAAGAAAACCGTGGATCTGAAAAGAAGGAATGGGCGCTTCATTTTGAGTGGATCCTCCAATTTTCTTTTACTCAAAAATATTTCTGAGAGCTTGGCAGGGCGCGCTATTTATTTTGAACTTTATCCTTTTAACAGAAGGGAAATTTTAAAAAAGGTTGGAGGTAGTTCAACATTTGAGAATTTTATTCGATCAGGGGATTTCAAAAAACAAACAGGGCAGACAATTTCCTGGCAAGAGATCATCACTGGTGGCATGCCCTCGGTCTGCTTAAAAGAAGTAAAAAAGGCTGAAATCTGGTTCAAAGGCTATGAGCAAACTTACCTTGAGCGTGATATCCGGATGTTAAGCCAGGTTGCGGATTTAGTAGCTTTTGGTCAACTTTTACGTCTGACAGCATTGAGAACCGGGCAAGTTTTGAATCAAAGCGATTTGGGAAGAGATGCAAAACTGAATGCTGTTACGGCTGGACGCTATCTTTCTTTAATGGAAACCTCTTTTGTTATCTCTCGGTTATCTCCTTTTTTGAAAAATCCTGCCAGCCGGCTTATTAAAGCTCCTAAAATATATTTTACGGATACAGGAATGGCTGCTTATTTATGTGGGGCCTCAAAACTTGACAGCCAAGAACCATTGAAGGGTCGGCTTTTTGAAAATTATGTTTTTCAGAATCTACGAAGCATATTGGCTGCACGATTACCAGATGCGCGCATATATTACTGGAATATACAGGGCAGGAATGAAGTTGATCTTATCGTTGAGGAAGGGCTAAAAACATATGCTATTGAGATTAAGTATGGTAGTCAATGGCGCTCTGGGGATCTTAAGGGCCTTGAAGCATTTATGGTAGGTGCGAAAAACTGCGCAGCGAGTATACTTGTTTATAATGGGAAAGAGGTGGCGAAAATTTCCGATAAAATTTGGGTGATTCCGGCGTCAATTTTGTTGGAGTAAAGCTATGGGACAAATATCAGGGGCTCCTGATATGCGCATAATTAAATAACTTATAGACAAATTAACGGGAGTTCGAATCCGGTCATCCATCCTTATTTAACTTATTGAAATATAACAAGTTAGGAGCTACTGAATTTATCCTTGACAGATATTCGATAAAAGATTATACTTTAATAGCGTCTGGGATGAGTCGCCAAGCGTCTCATCTTTGGGGCTTATGGCCCCGAAACCCAGTCGCTTTTTTTTTGCTATAAAATGACATTGAAGAGGGAATAATGTATTTATGTTATATTGACGAATCTGGTACTCCTGATATCCCCGGCAATACTTCTCATTATATCCTCGCTGGTTTTTCAATTCCTGTAGAAGAGTGGAGAAATTTTGATAAAGCTGTCGAACAAATAAAATCAAAATATCAATTATTTGATAGCGAAATTCATGTAGCATGGATTTTACGTCCATATTTGGAACAAAAGAAAATCCCCAATTTTGAAAAATTAGATTATCGCAATCGTAGGTCAAAAGTGACCGCTTTTCGTACTGCTGATTTGTTGCGATTACAGCGTTCGAAGAATAACAGTCTATATAGACAAACTCAAAAAAATTATAAAAAGACTGAGCCTTATGTTCATTTAACTTTTGATGAACGTAAAAAGTTAGTTTCCGATATAGCAATAGCTATATCACAATGGGATTCCGCTAGGCTTTTTGCTGAATGTGTAGATAAGATTCATTTTGACCCCTCACGTTCAACTAGCTCAATAGATGAGCAGTCATTTGAACAAGTTGTTTCTCGTTTTGAGCGGTATCTGCAGAAAATACGCGGTGGATTTATTAAACCCAAGCAATATGGATTATTAATCCATGATAATAATGAAACGGTGGCAAAAAGGCACACTGCTTTGATGAAGAAATTTCATAAAGAGGGAACCCTTTGGACACAGTTGCAACATATTATCGAGACTCCTCTCTTTGTTAATAGTGAACTTACAGGAATGGTGCAAATTGCAGATTTGTGTGGTTATGCCATAAGACGGTATCTTGAGAATGGAGAAGACGAATTATTTAATTTAGTTTTTTGCCGTGCTGACCGAAATCGGGGAAATGTCGTAGGAATAAGGCATTTCACTGCTGATTCATGCAAATGTAAAATATGTGCTTCCCACAGAAAAAGTTAAACAAGTTCTAACCTGGTTCAGCCAGCGACCCCAGATATTCTAGCGTTGTTTGCTAGTTAATAAATAACAAAACCAGTACTGCCGAAGTTCTTCCTGTAGGTGTGGTCTAAATTTATTTTTGAAAACCTTCGGGTGATCGTATGTGTAGTACCAACAGATGATTTTGGAGATATTTAAAAAAGTAAATGATTTTGATATTGAGGATCAGGCGCAGAACAGAAGTACCTTAAAAATTAAACTGCGCTGCTAACCCAGGATTTTGACAAAATTGATGAGTGATTTTGAAGTTTTACTGATTAAACCAGGCTTCTCCTATATTTATGGGAAATACGCTTCAATTGCGAAATTTTATGAATATTTTCCTCCCATTGGCCTTCTTTCAATATCTGCGATGCTTGAGCGAAATGAAATTCCATGTAAAATATTAGACGCTGAAATTGAAAATTATAATGAAAAAGATATTATTTCGGCCGCATCTGCTTTAGGCCTGAAAGTAATAGGTCTTTCTGTCACAACTCCAGAAGTGAAATATGTACTAAATATATGTAAACAGATTAAAGAGAAAAATATTAATTCAATAATTGTCCTTGGCGGCGCTCATGCGATTGTCAGGCCCGAAGAACTGATTAAAGAAGAGTCTATTACCGCTGTTTGCTGCGGCGAGGGAGAAACTTCTCTGTCAGAATATGTTAAAGCACTTAGGGATAATAATTTAAATAAAAGAAAAATCGCAAATTTATATTACAAACAAGACGGGGAAATAATCACTCCGCCAGAAAATAGGTTTTTTGAGAACATTAATGATTTCCCTTTCTTGCCATTACACAAAATATCTCACAAAAATTATTTATTCTCCGCTCCACACCCTATTAATAGAAGGGTCCCGGCCTTATCCATGATTACTGTCAGAGGCTGTCCCCATCAATGTATCTTTTGTTTTAAAAGCATGGGAAATACAGTGCGATTTATGGATCCTGACAGAGTCGTAAGAGAGATTGAACACGTATATAACATTTATGGGGTACGGTTTATTTATTTTTACGATGATTCATTTATTATTAACAGGGCGAGGACTACGGAGATTTGCAAACAATTAATCAGTAAAAAGTTGAGCCTAAACTGGGCGTGCTACGCGAGGGCAAATGAACTTGACAAAGAAATCCTTACACTTTTAAAAGAAGCCGGCTGTATCCGCATAAGTATTGGTGTCGAAAGCGGAAGTCAAAAGACTTTAAACATTATCAAAAAGAATACAACGATAAGGGATTATGAAAAAGCGTTTAAAATTGCTCACGACCTTGGGATTGAAACTAGAGGCTCATTTATTATCGGCAATCCATACGAAACCAAAAAGGATATCATGAAAACTATTGAATTTTCAAAGTCCCTGGATATTGATATTGCTGCCTTTAAAATAATGACCCCGTACCCTGGGACCAAAGTCTATGAAATGGCGTCAAAGGGAGAAGGCATAAGTTTAACAAGCAAAAACTACGATGATTATCTAAGATGTAATAACTCAACAATTAAACTTCCAAACCTTTCCAAAAAAGAATTAGATAAACTATTAAGGTATGCGTATATATCTTTTTACCTTAACTTCAAAAAATTAAAATATTTATGGAACAGAAATTTAATTTCCAGCTTTTTAAGGTTGCTTATTATTAGCCTTTGGGAGCGTTTGCCCAGAAAAATGTCAGGCACACAGTGACCTGCGCCAGCTAGCGCCTCGTTTTGCATTAACATAGTTCGAAAATCGTTGATACTTAGAATAAAAAGCATTCTAAGTATAAGTGAAGCGACCCCTTTGTGGACAGCATTGCAATCATTCGAATTGCAAGGAACCCTTTGACGGAACGATATTGAGAATTTTGAATTCTAGTTACCCTTCGCAGCTTATTCATTTGCGGAGGGTTTTTGTTTAGGATAAAATGAATAAAAGGAGGGTGGGGTGAAAAGAAAATATTTTATTATTTTTGCGACTTTTATGGTTTTCTCTAGTATTTTTTCTGCGAATACTAATGCTTCTGATTCACAAAGCAATTTATTAACTTCAGAAGAAAGAGAAATGTTATTAAATTCTTCTCAGGACGCAATGGTGTGCTTAACGGTTAAGGAGGAAGGTAGTGAAAAAGAGGTTTTTGCAGGAACAGGATTTTTTATACATGAAGATGGGATTTTGTTAACTAATTATCATGTTATTTTTAACGCTAAAAATATTTTTGCCTATAGTTATGGCGGAAGGGATAAAGTTCCGTTTCATAAAATTATTTATTGTGACCGAATGAGAGATTTTTGTATTCTTCAATTTGGTGTAAAGGTGCCGCATCCCGTGACAGTAAGAACGGATTCTTTACCTCAGGGGGGAGAGAAAGTATATACTTTAGGTTTTGTTGAAAATTGCGATAATCTTCTTATTTCATCTGGGAATTTTCATGAAAGAAAACAATTATTTAAACGGGATTTTCTTACAGCAACGACTGTCACGGTTCTTGGAAACAGTGGAGGCCCTTTGCTAGATGATGATGGTCATACATTTGGTGTAGTTGCAGGTATTTTACCTAAACCAGAGCCTCCCAAGACGTATGCGATACCCATCATGGACATACTTGATGTTGACCTTGGAGGACAAGAAGTCCCTCTTGGTGAGTTGACTATAGAGCGACCTATGCAAAGTTTTTATAAAGGCATAAATTATTTTAACCAAAGTAACTACTCTGAAGCTGTCGATTCTTTAACAGACTCTTTGCCCGCAGGCCCGGAGTACTTTGTTTATTATCTTAGGGGTATATCCAACTATAATCTTGGGCGCATGAATGAATCTTTGTCAGATATGAATAATGCTAATAACTTCGCAAGTAATGACCAAGAACGTTCAGCAATATTAAGTAGTCGAGGGTTAATTTATAAAGAAAGGAATGAGTTTAATAAAGCTTTAGATGATTTCACCCAAGCAATTGACCTGTACCCTAGGAATGCAGCTGCATTTCATAACCGGGGTTTGTTCTTTGATTTGAAAGGTAATCATGCAAAAGCTGTTTCTGATTATTCTGAAGCTATATCAGTTGATCCTCAACTTGTTAATGCCTATTATGATAGAGGTTTGAGTTATCATAATCAAGGGGACCTCGATAAAGCGATTAAAGATTACACAAAGGCTCTAGAATTAAATTCGAATTATGGGAACGCATATTGGAACAGGGCCGTTGCGTATTATCAGCAGAGTAATTTTACAAAAAGTCGGGCAGATGCAATAAGGGCGAAAGAATTGGGAGTCAATGTTGATTCAGGAATACTTCAAGAACTTGGTCTCCAATAAAGTAGAAAGGGCAATGCCCTTTAAGTGCGCATCAAGCTAGAATCTAAGCCAATAATCTCTATTAGAATAGTTCGAAAATCGTTGATAAATCGACCTTGATTTTAAGCTTTTGCGGCTGAATAATTTGTGAGAGTTTCTTTGTCTTTAAACAAATGTTAGAAATTTTTTAAAACTTATTGTTGATTCCAAAGGTGTGGAATTTAATTTTTAATAAAGTGTTCTTTTATTTATTAAAACCTAAAAGTAAAGAATATAGTAAAGTGATCTCTGTATAAGTTGATATTGTAAACATGAAATTTCTAAAAAATATTTTTAGATTTGTCTTTTTCGCTTTTATTATTGCCATGTCTTTTCATGGAGCTTCAAATATTCTATGGAAGGCCGGTGTCTATGCTGAAGGATTTCAATCGGCCCATTTTAATTATGAAACTGTTCGGACGAAGAGTTCTATGAAGGGAGCACTAGTAGGGATCGAAGCTAAAAGTATTCTCCCTGATGACGCCGTTGTCAAAATAATTACACAGAAATTAAACCTTACCCAAGTAGCCTTGAGGTATCATTTGTTCCCAATAAAAACAGGGGATGGGGAAACCCATATTATAGATGTAAATAGAACAATGGTTCCCTTAGAAGGAGAGAAAAGAGAGCTACATAATGAGAGTGTGGTGTATGCTAAGCCACCGCACAATTTTGTGGAAAAGTCGGAAAATTTTATCAGGCCTTCATTTTTTACAGTCGTATTGTTTGTCTTTTTTTATACTACATGGCTTGTTTCTGTTGGCGCCCTTGTCTTATGTCTAATGAAAATAAATATTGTGAACACAGGTAAAAGCTGGTTTGTTTCGACAAGCTACCTTCTTGGATATGGCATATTTACTTGCCTTGTATGGGTGTATCTTATTGGTGGTGGAAATCTGGACCGAATTAATATATTACTTCTGGGCGTTTTGTTAACTGCAATTCTTTCGATTCTATACAGAGCGATGGATAGAAAAGGTATCCAAAATATATTTAGTATCAACAAAGATAGCTTTAGTTATTTAAAAGAGAAACAGGCTTTCTTATCTGGCATGTGTCTCATTGTTTTATTAATTTCGGTCTTTATTATTACTATTACAACGCCTGTTAGGGACTGGGATGGAATGTCGCATTGGATATTGAAAGCCAAAGCCATTTTTCATGCCAAGCAGCTTGTATTCGACTACACGCATCTTAATTACTATCCCCTGCTATGGCCTTTGAATATTTCCATTCAGTTTGAATTATTAGGAGGGATGTTTGATGAAGTTGCGCAATGGACATCAGCACTATTTTTTCTGGTTTTCATAATGCAGCTTATAAAGGCCTTGGCTGTCATAGGGGTTGGGCATAGTATTAGATATTTAATGGTAATCGTTTTTATCATAAATGCCTTTCAAAATCCGTTCAGAGAATATATAACGGCTAATTTTGTAATTGCCAATGCCGAGAATATTTTTTTGGCCTATCTCTCTGCCGCCATTTCTACCATTTTAGTATGGTTACGATATAGGCGAAGGTCAGAATATATGATGCTTGGTGTTCTAATGATGTGTGGACTCAATTTGTCTAAATTGGAAGGTGGAGTTGCTTCGATATTTTTGATTGTTTCATTAAGTCTGTTGTTATTTAATATCAAAATAAAAGCTAGGGAGAAGATATGGCTTGGTCTTTCTTTACTAACGGTTTTCTTGCCGTTAGGATGGGTTCATTGGATAAATATTCATGATTATGGTTCGAGGCTGTCTCATTTACGAACAAGCTTATCTATTGAGAAATTGTGTATTTTAATGAAGATGAGTTCCCAGTATTTCTTTATTAATAATTTAGCTTTACTGTTTATTCTGGGTGTATTGTATTTGTCAGTATATCCTAATAAAAAAAATTGGAATGGTATGGAGAAATTTCTTTTTCTGGCTAGCGTATTATTTTTATTGTTTGCTTGTTTTGCGATTGTAGGATGGCCAGCGGATAGGATTGCAACGCTTTTTCCGGTAGTATTCTCTCGTCTTTTTCTTCATGCTGCCCCCATCTTTTTATTACTGTTAGGGAGTAAGTTGTTCTCAAAATTATAAGTTCGTGGGAAAGGGCACTCAGTTAAATATTAAACAGGTTCTAACCTGGTTCAGCCAGCGCCCCTGATTACTCTAAGTATCAATAAGTTAAGTAAACCGTCTCCTTTCATCATGGTTGTATGTGATTCATTTTCATGACGTTACACTTTCAGGGGTTGGATTCCCCGAGAGACCGGGTGTGCGGTCTTGGGCTGACTACTGTGTGCGATCTAAAATAACCTAAAAGTTAGATGCAGGGTGAGAGGTTAAATTCCTAACAGGATGTTTTTTTGGGAAAATCGTTATGTCGAGATTAAAAATCCTTCACGTCGTTCGGTTGTATTATCCGGTAGTGGGGGGGAATGAATTACTTGTCAAGGAACTTTCTGAGGCGCTCAGTCAACTGGGAGAGGATATAACTATTTTTACTACCGATGTTTTACATGAGTCTCAATTTTATGGATTTGAGAAAAAGGAAACTTTTTTACCTAGAGTGGAAATAATTAATGGCCTTACAGTTAGGCGCTATTCAATAAATTATAAATTACGTAAATTTTTATTTAAACTTATTCCGAAGATATGTCGTGGGCGTAGAGTGCTCGATTGGATTCTCGGTGATTTATCGGAGCCGTTATTTAATGGGCCATTGGTTGTTCAATTAATCTGGGAAATAATAAGATTCAAACCAGATATAGTGATGGGGTCAAACCTATGGGGTGTTCAAGCATTATATTGCTTAATTGCGAAGAAAATCGTTAAATTTCCATTGATTTTGTTGCCATGTATTCATGTTGGTCAAGAATGGGTCTACAATCCTTTCGTGTGTCGTATTTTGAAATCAGCAGATCATATTTTGGCTCTTACGGATCTTGAGAAAGATTTTTTAGTCAAGCAGGGGGTTCCTAAAGAGATCATTTCAGTTGTGGGTGTAGGAATTAACCCCCAGAAAATTAAAGTTTGCGATCAATCCCTTTTTCGCAAAAAGTATGGCCTTAGCGATGAGTTGATTGTCACGTTTGTGGGAAGAAAGTTGCCATATAAAGGAATTGATATTTTAGTAGAGGCCATGAAGATCGTGTGGGGAAGCTTCCCTGGCGCGCGATTGGTTTTAGCGGGTGAGTGTCTTCCCGGATCTTCTTATGTCAAGGATATAATTCAATCGGTGGAGATGGTGCATAGGGAGAAAATAATCAACATCGATAATTTTGACGATGCTGAGAAATCACAAATTTTGTCCGCATGTGATGTCTTTGCCATGCCGTCTTCAGCGGAGTCTTTTGGGATAGTATATTTAGAAGCCTGGTTATGTGAGAAGCCAGTAATTGGCTGTGATAACCTTGCGCCCGCAGATGTGATTACGCATGGCGAAGATGGGCTTTTGGTTTCCTGTGGTGATATTGAAGGCCTTGCCAAGGCTATCCTTGCCCTGCTGCGGGACGAAGATATGAGAATAAACTTTGGGAAAAAAGGAAGAGAAAAAGTGTTGAGAAAATATACTTGGGATATTGTTGCAAGGGATGTAAGATCGAAGTATTATGACTGCATAAATCGGCCGTAGAAGAGTCAAATTTCTCTTTCGATATCGCTGGTATATTGTGTGACCTATCTCTCGGATGTGGGCAACAGCGTTGCAATCATTAGACTTACAACAACACCCCTGACAGGACGGCTTAGAGGTTTTCGAACTATCATTCGCCCTTCGCATCTTATTCAGTTGCGGAGGGTTGTTGTTTGGGATAAAATACAAAAAATATAAATGATTTATATTAATATGAAATTTATTCAAGAAGACATATAAACATAAATAAGGGGACAATTATGCCGAGATTATTTAAAAAAGTTTCCAAATTGGGCCTTCCGCCCGGGACTGTCATTGAGGCAGCAAAATCAGACCAGAAGACCATCATTACGGTCTTTGATTATGATACCAAAAACTTTCAGGAAAAAGAAGTCAAACAGGTTGATGAATGTTTTCCTTTTAAAGAATCTCCTACAATAACCTGGATTAATATCGAGGGAATTAATCCGCAGATCATTCAGAGTATAGATGAATATTATGGCGTTCATCCGCTTGTTTCCGAGGATATCGTTAGTAGCGGGCAGCGGCCTAAAATGGAGGACTACGGAGATTATTTTTTTATAGTCCTTAAAATGATTTATTTTAGTGAGAAAACCAATGAGATTATTGATGAGCAGATCAGCCTTATTCTCGGCACGAACTTCGTTATTTCTATTCAAGAAAAGGAGGGGGATGTTTTTGATCCCATACGCATAAGAATACGAGAATCTAAAGGTCGGATTCGAACGATGGGAGCGGATTACTTGGCGTATGCCCTTCTAGATGCGGTTGTGGATAATTATTATATTATTTTGGAAAAAAGGGGGGCGGAGCTTGAAAAGCTGGAAGACGCGATCATGGATAACGTTCACGATGGCATCGGGCATGAGATCCATCAGATCAAAAGGGATGTTATTTATCTTAGAAAGCAGATTTGGCCACTGCGCGAAGTCATATCCGGTATGCAAAGGAATGAAACAAAGTTGATCAAAAAACAAACAGGCTTATATCTGCGGGATGTTTATGATCATACGATCCAAGTGATTGACACAATCGAATCGTTTCGAGATATGCTCTCTGGATTGCATGACAGTTATCTTTCAAGTATCAGTAATAGAATGAACGAGATCATGAAAGTTTTAACAATTTTTGCTGCCATATTTATTCCTTTGACTTTTATGGCCGGAATTTACGGTATGAATTTTGAATTCATGCCAGAATTAAAATGGAAATATGGATATTTTATTCTTTTGGGTCTTATGGCAGGGGGCGGGTTGGGGATGTTAGCATATTTTAAAAAGAAAAAATGGATATAGGGCTGAAAGGATAATGACCCATAAGTAAATTTGTAAAAAGGGCCCATATGCGTAAGCGTGTTTTGGGCCTATATGGTTCGGGGCTGATCATTTCTGTTGTTCCTAAAGATTTTGATCTTGGTGATCTCATTTATGATAGTATCGGTTTTACAATAAGTGTTACAGATCAGAATTTATTTCATCTGGATATTCAAAAGTTTGCGGTTAATCCTTAGGTCGTTCGGTCTAGTAATTACTTCTTTCTTCACCAAGTAAGCTAGAAAATCGTTGATACTTAGAATAAAAGGCATTCTAAGTACAAGTGAGGCGACCCCAATTTTTAATCCCTTGATATAAGAATCCTGATAGGGCGATATTGATGTTTTTCAATATAACTTACCCTTCACAGTTTATTCAGTTGTGGAGGGTTTTTGTTTGGGATAAAATAGGTCTAAATCCTTTTAACCCACATCACATCGGCTATGTTTAGAAAAATTTCTTGGTTTCGTCTTGCATCGATTATTCTCCTTATCATTAATGTCGGTATATTTATCTATGTGAATCGGACGCCGATCCTTTGGCAACAAAGCGAGTTCGGTTTTTATAATATGTTTTGGTCAACCCCATGGGACAGCCGGGGGGAATTCTTTTTGGAATCCGGGCTGCATGTGAAGGATTTTCTCAAGATCTTTGATTCCGAATCGTTGGATATTTGTTTCCGGGCCAGAAATTTGTCTTATATGATGGAAATGCTGGCCATGAAAGCCAAACAGGGTTTAGAAGTCATTTCTTTCCGGAGTTATTCCTTGATTGGCTTTCATTTTATTAATGTACTCCTTTGTTACTTAATTGTGTTTAAGGAAACAGCGAGTAAACGAGCCGCTATAATCACATCCGTTCTTTTTTTGAATTCAGGAATTGCATTGAGTACCTTACTCTTCCCTTTTCGAAATACCAAGCTCATGCTTATGACTTTGATCTTGAGTGCTTGGTTATGGATCATTTCATCGAGGGAAAATCTTTTGGCAAGATCCTACAAGCACCTCGCCGTTTTTGTCATGGTTTTGTTAGCCGCTTTATTCACGGATGAACAATCGATCTTTTTTATATTGTTGTTATTTTTTCTCATCATTCAGAGAAGAGATTTCTTTAAGAAATATTGGCACAAGCTCCTAAAGGTGATCCTTCTAACATTTGTCATCTACGCACTCCTCCGCGAGCTTGTTTTATTTGTTGATTTATTGGTTAATCAAAGTGTTGCGCCGCCTTTATTGGGACCTTATATCGGTTTGCTGAAGAAATATTATTCATCCATTCGAGTATTTGTTGATTTAGGCCAGGCTTTCTTTGCTTTTTTCCTGAGAAAGAATTTCGGTTATTGGGATCTCACATTGCTTGGGGCCCTTTCATTTTTTGCTTTCGCAGGAATACTTGTCATGGCCATTCGTTCGCCTAAATCGAGGGACACCGCATTCAAGCTCAAAGGTCTGGCTGTTATCGTGCTTATGCAGCTATTGTTATATTTTGATATTACAACGATCCATCTCCCGGGAAGGCATTCCCCCAGCATGTTTTTTTATAACTATTATTACACTTATCCTGCAGCGTTGTTATTTACTTTAGGGATCGGATTGGCATTTTCACAGTTTGTTTCGAGAAAAAAGGCGGTGTGCTTACTAGCCCTTTGCTTGGTGACAATAATATCAGCTTCTAATGCCCGGCATAAAGATGAATTGCTCAAGAGCCCCCTGAATATTCAGGGATATTATTTCACGCATCGAAGAGTAATTCCCCATATTTTGAAGTTTAAGGAGACGTTATCCACGTTGGAGCGCGGGCCAGTTTATCTTGCGTTTCCTAGCGGCAGTCAACCCGTATTTAGACGAAGATTAGGCGACAAGGACCTTTGGGGAACAGATCCTCTGGGTAAGGAGCAGCAGCTGCATCCGGATTTTGTGAGTTATGCGACGTTGATTCCTGTACAGTTCTTAAAGCCCATTGAACGGGGGGATTTGGTGATATCGCTGAGGAATGTGGCGGCTGCGAATAAAACGCCAAGGGCTCATGATTTGGTCGGAGTAAAATTTTTCTATGACGTGATGCAGGACCAATGGTTTGATTTAGACATATTAAGAAACTCGGCACCCGAAAAGAAGATTATGCCGCAACAAATCAAAAATAATTCATTTAACCAAACGATCCCCCTCCCGGCTGTAAACCATGAGATGCGATGTCTTCTTTTGGTGAAAGGTGCCACGGAAATCGACATAGGTCAACAGGGCAAGGTTATCCGGCTACATCAAAGATACGGATATTCCTTTCAATTGTTTCATTTTGTCATACCTCCCCGGCAACAGCGGATGGGTGATACACTTCAGTTTTCTTTAACGCCAAAGGGAAAAAATCAGGTTACCGAATTTTTTGGGCCATTTTTTATTGACTCCTCTCAGGGGCACTTTGGGGAGGCTTCCTTCCTGGCATATCAGCTTTTTACACTTAACGGATAGTAGCTAATCGATATTAAATAAGTTCGAAGATCGTTGATACTTATCGCAGCTTATTCAGTTGCGGAGGTTTTTTTGTCTTGGCAGGGCTCAAAGGTGTAGATGTTAATCGTTGATCGGGTGCATCAGCCGGCTATTACAGGGCCTGGGAGTTTTCATCTGATGGTGTATTTTTTGTCGCTTTAAGAATAAGGATAAACGCCACACAGTTCCATCCAACCGTTCGTTAACGTTATTGACTTTTTTCACTTAAAACCAATATGTATGTTATGATACGGTCTTGGATTACAATCAATTTATTGATCGATAATTAAGGGAAGGGAAAGATGCCCCCCAAATTTAAAGCCAATTTAACGGATGGCCCCATCGGCAAGGTCTTATACCAAATGACATGGCCTATGCTCGGAGGGATGCTGGCCATGATGGTCTTTAATATCGCGGACACCTATTTTGTCTCCAAGTTAGGGACCATCCCCCTGGCGGCTATGGGGTTTACCTTCCCGGTTGTCTTTACCGTCGGGCATGTCGCCCTGGGGATCGGGATCGGGGCATCTTCGGTAATCGCCAGGAAAATTGGGGAAGGCGCGGGTGAAGAAGTCCGGCGGATCACGACCGACAGCATTCTTCTTTCGTTGGTCGTTGTTTTTATGACGGCAGTTTTAGGGTTCTTTACAATTGAACCCCTTTTTCGGATCATGGGAGCCAGCCGTGAGACCATAGGATATATTGCCGATTATATGCGCATATGGTATGCCGGCGTGGTCTTTGTTGTTGTGCCGATGGTGGGTAACCATGCCATGCGGGCGGGCGGGGATACGTTATCGCCTGGCATTATCATGGGCGTCGGAGCTCTATTAAACATTGTTTTAGACCCGCTTTTGATCTTTGGATATTGCGGATTACCTGCCATGGGGATTCGCGGGGCAGCGTTAGCCACCGTCATTTCGCGGACCGTGACGCTGGTCGTGGCTTTGTGGATCCTATATGCCCAAAAAAGAATGATTACTTTCAAGCCGGTGGCCATATCGCAGATCATGCGATCATGGAGGGCTGTTATGCATATAGCCTTGCCCTCGGCATTCTCGATGATGCTGCCGACATTTTGTTTGGGAGTCTTGACGTGGATGGTATCCGGATTTGGTCAAAAGGCCGTGGCGGGATTTGGGGTGGCCGGTCGCGTCGAGGGGCTGGCCCTTGTTCTTTTTATTGCGCTATCAACAGTTTTTGGGCCGTTTGTGGGCCAGAATTATGGGGCCAAGAAAATCAACCGTATACGCAAAGGATTGACAAAGGTCATTAATTTTTCTTTGGGATGGGGGTCGCTCCAGGCCATCGTTTTATTTTTATTGGCCGAGCCCATCGCAAGTCTGTTCGATAAGGATCCAGCGGTTATGCGGGTAACGGTTTTGTACCTGCGCATTATTCCCTTTTCCTATGCATTCGTTAGTATCGTGTTCTTGATCTCGTCAGCATTCAATTCCCTCGGCCGGCCAAAACCAGCGATTGTGCTGATGGTGATCCGCTTGATCGCCCTTCATCTGCCTCTGGCATGGATCGCCAAAGAGCTTTTCGGGCTTGTGGGGTTTTTAGCCGTGAATTATGTGGCCGGCATCATTACGGCGATTATCGCTATCCAATGGTTGCGGGGGTGTTTGAAAAAGATATAGCGAATAAGAAGATGATTAGGCATATGGCCCCCTTTCTATGACAGCCTATCCGGAATTTGTTCATATATAAACAGAGTATAGACCTTAAAGGCAAATGCTTTTAAGGGTTTTTTATCTGTCGCTAGGGGGGGGAATTATATTTTTTTATTTTGTTTGGTAGCGGGCGTGCAGTCTCCACCCATCTGATATCTTTTATTTCGTTCCAATAGGGGATTATGGGATCAACGATCGTCCGATTCTTTAATTCCTTTTTTTGTTTATGGATAATATTGTATTATAACCAATTTTTGGTCTTGGGATAATGTTTTTAAGCTAGGGACGGATTATCTGTTCTCTAATGTTTATCCTTGTTGGGTATATTAGCCAGAGAGTTTTGGTGAAGGGTATGGAAAGCGGAGTACCCCTTTTTATTGAAAATTTTAGTTTGATGAATGATAATCCTTGACAAAAAAAATTATGAGAGTATCCTTTTAATGGAAATGAAAATCATTTTCAATTAGGAGATTTATAGATGACAGCAAAAAATAGAATGGGATCATCATGGTGGCGGGGAAAATTTCGAGGGTATGGCTATAAAATAACAACAGGACGTGAAATAGTTTTAGAGGTTATGGCTAAAGCTAAGAAACATTTGAGCGCTGAAGATATATACATTAATTCTCATGCTGTTAATTCAAAGATTGGCATGACGACCATATACCGCACTTTAGATATTTTGACAGAAATGGGAGTAGTTAATAAATTTGATTTTGGTGATGGTCGAGCAAGATATGAATTGACGGAGGGCCCCAAGGGAATGAGGCATCATCATTTGGTATGTACGGAATGTAATAGGGCTATTGATTATACTGATTTTATTGATGAAGAAGTTGAGTTGTTGGCAAAGACAGAGAAAGTCCTGGCTGAGAAATATAATTTTAAAATATTACGTCATCATATTCAATTTTATGGATTATGCGAGAATTGTCAAAATGAGAAGTGAGGATTAATTTTTTTAATTGTTGATGATAATGGTTGTCATTAACATTAAGTGATTTCAAGGGTTGGTGGTGATATACCCGGTTGAAAAAAAGCCCCTTTTACGGGGCAGGTGTATAGATTGAATCGAAGAAAATAATTTAATCAATGGTCACAATATTGGAAAGGAGATAGACGATAGGCAAGGGGATTCAGAACTGGTTTTGCCGGATTGGGGCCTATGAGAGGTAACGCGGCAGGTTTCTGTGCCGGGTATGCTATGCCAGGATTTGGCAATCCAATTATGAGCAGGGGGGTGTGGCTATAGTAATGGTTTTGACTGGCGCGGGGTTGGCTATATTTAATATTTAAAAATAGGAGTTGTCAATGGACGATCTTCAATGGAAATTTTCCAATAAATTTAGAAGCCACTGGATAAAAATTAAATTTTATAAAGAAGAACCTAATGTAAAAGAGGTTAAAAGGCCCAAAGGTATTAGATTCTGCGAGGCTACTATGGAAGCCATGTCCGGTCCTATTATTTTAAACAAAGAGGCGATCTCCTGCCCGGGGGCCCAATATGCTTTTGGCTGGAGATCAAATGATCCCAAAGGCCTCCCGGAAAATTGTTATGATAAACGCCAGGTAAAAAAAGATATTCTGGGATCAATAATTTCGCAGACACCTTATTTTAAGAAGCCTTTTAAATATATTGGCTTGAATACTGAGGGCATACCGGATGTGGTTATGTCGTATATGTCTCCTGAAGAAATGATGCATTTGATAACAATCTATCAAGATCACAAGGGAGAGAATTTGGATATTTCACTTAGTTCGATGATGTCTGTTTGTTCAGGGATTGCCGTTAGGACTTTTTTAGAAAATAAAATTAGTTTTTCATTTGGGTGTGATGATTCGCGCCAATATGCCGATTTACGAAGAGAAAATATGGCTGTCGGGATCCCAAGGAGTTTATTTGACGTATTTGTGGATTATAGTCAGGAAAGAACCGATGTAAAAGATAATCCTAAGACAAGTATTAAGATCGAAGATGCACGGAGCAGTAATCACAAAGAAAGGATTGGTCTTGAATTTTAATAATGGGCAGTGATCTGAGAGATATATAATCGAAAGACAGAAAAATTCGGGCCTGCAGCGAGGTGCGCGGAGATTACCGATAAAAATATGTATTATTTTTTATGTGTCGGTCCCTGAATATGGAATATGTGAATTGACTCAGAATGTTGTTTTTGTGAATGGCGAGAATGCTTTAGCATGAAATTGACCAGTGGTCAGGGAAACTTATTATCGATTATTTCCCTTTATGGAAAAAGATTAATTTTGAAATAAATCGGAAGAGATGGGGCGGGCATGGATTTAGCAATGCATCAGTTTATTTATTTTTTGATTGGTTTTGCGGCGGGATCGGCAAGCGGCATGTTTGGGATAGGCGGGGGCTCTATAAGGACACCGTTGCTTTATTTTGCCGGGTTACCGCTACGGACAGCGTTCGGGATTAATTTTATTGTGATTCCCTTTTCTTCTTTGACGGGCGCATTAATCCATAGAAGGAACATCGCCAAGGAGATAGGGATTTGGGTAATTATCGCCGGTGTTCTGGGGGAGCTATTGGGTGCGTATCATGTAGGTCTTATCCCGGTTAAATTATTAATAGTTATCTATGTCGTTATTTGTTTTTTTGTGGCCTTCGGTATTTTAAAGGAAAGAATTTTTTCTGTTTTTGCTAAAACAAAACAAGCTGATAAAAAAACTTTTGCGATATCTTCATTTTTTGTAAGTTATATTACCGGTCTTAGGGGTGGCAGCGGTGGACAGATTTTTCCGGCACTCTTTAAAACGTTGGGCATGGAGACACGACGATCCATTGCGACGTCATTGGTTGTATCAATCTTTACGGCCCTTGGCGCAATTCCGATATATTGGGCCAGAGGGGACTTAGTTTTGTTGCCAGCTATATCGGTTTTGATTGGATCAATGACAGGGGCAAGAATGGGAAGTAAGTTCTCTTTAAAAACAAAACCGGTATGGCTAGAAATCGGGCTTGCATTGTGTACCGTCATTTTGGCTTTATTGGTCTTAATTAAAGGAGTTTTTCAATAATGAATAAGGAAAATAAGGGGAATGGGATAAAAAAAGTTGTTGTGATAGGGTGCTCCGGTTGCGGGGCGCTGGCCGCTTTGATGCTTAAAAAATTGAAATCTGCTTTGGATGTAACAATAATCAGGGAGCCCCAAGAGAAGGGTCTATTAACCAGGTGTGCGACGCCTTATATTTGTTGCGGAGACGTGATGGTGGATGCGTCTTATAAGGATGACAATATCTTTACAGACAAGGGAATAAAATTGATAAACGTCACCGCGGTTGAAATAGATAGAAATATAAAAAGTGTTAAAACAGCCGATGGGAATACGTATTCTTATGACAAGCTTATTTTAGCGACTGGTGCTTATCCTGCCATGCCGCCTGTTCCAGGAGTTGACTTGCCCGGCGTTTTCACACTCCGCACAAGCGGGGATGCCGTTAATATTCTTAATTGGATAAATTCTCAACGTGTCAAAAATATCGTACTGGTAGGTGCCGGTGCGATAGGCATTGAGAAGGCTTATTTGCTTTCTCGACAAGGGTTAAAAGTTACGCTCGTGGAAATGCAGGGGCATGTAATGTCTAATATCTTAGATGCCGATATGAGTGAAGAGGTGCAGACTTATATGCTTCAGAAAGGCGTGCATTTGAAGCTAAATAAAAGAATGATTTCAATTAATGGCAAAGAGCATGTAGAGCAAGTAGCGCTGGATTCCGGTGAGAAAATAAACGCGGAGATGGTGGTTATTTCTGCAGGAGCACGCTGCAACATTGAACTTGCTAAGAACGCTGGCCTAGATTTGGGTGATTTTGGATTAAAGGTTAATGATTATTTACAGACCTCAGATATTGATATATTTGCCGGAGGGGACCTTATAGAATACCGTAACCATATAACGGGTAAACCAATGCTGGGCCAGTTGCGCCCGAATGCCGTCATTGCCGGCAGGGTCATAGCGAAGAATATTTTAGGTTTTGACATTAAATACCCGCCTTTAATTAATAGTTTCTGCACCAAATTTTTTGATAAATCAATGGCAGGGGCAGGTATTACGGAGCTTGAGGCTAAACAAGAAGGCCTTGAAATTATTACTGCGAAACAGAGGTCTGTCAGCATGCATTCTATGATGAGAGAGCGCAAATCTTATGTTGTTAAGCTGATATTTGATAAACAAAATCAGAAATTGATAGGTGGTCAAATTGTCAGCGATGCCGATTCGGCGGTCAAATCCATTGATGTTATGGCCATGGCTATAAGATGCAATCTAAGAATATTGGATTTGACTACCTTAAGATGTGCGGGGCAGCCGGAATTGTCGCCTGATCCAGGAAAGGAGCCGATAGCCCTGGCGGCCGAAAGCGCATTTGAACAGTTAAACAAGGGATAGGCAAAATTTGTGTTTATGAAAGACACGGTAAAAAAATGGATGGAATTAGATGGCCAGAAATTTTTAAAACAGATCGGCTTTACTGAGGGCCAAACTGTTTTGGATTTTGGTGCGGGTGAGGGTCATTATGCAATTCCGGCAGCTCAAGCGGTGGGGGAAACTGGGAAAGTATATGCATTAGACAAAGATGGCGGGGCTTTGGAGCAAATGAAAAAAGTCATAAAGGAATACCAAGTGGCAAATATCGAGTTGATACACAAAGATTTGAAGATTCCTCTGGGGAGTGATCTATTAGACGGCGTTTTATGTTATGACGTTATTCATTATGAGAATAAAAGAAAGAGGATTGAAGTTTATCGGGAGATACACAGGGTTTTAAAAAAAGAAGGCCTTTTTTCTGTGTATCCCAAACATCACAAAAAAGATCAACCGTTAGATAATTTAGCCGATATGGATTTGACGCATATTATAGAGGAGATTGAACAATCGGGCTTTTTGCTTAAAGAGCAAATATTAAAAAATCTTTTACATGATGATTATATAAATAACGGTAGTGTGTTAAATTTTAGGAGGAAATAAATGTTTAATGTTGATAAAGAAAAATGTATCGGATGCCAAACGTGCCTGAATGTTTGTCCTGCCGGGGCTATATCAATGATGAGCGGCAAAGCTGAAATTAACGGTGATAAATGTATGGATTGCGGGAGATGTGCCGAGGCCTGTCCGCAGGGGGCCATTCATCCTGGCCCTGGCTCAGGCGTCCCAAAGACATTTAAACCTAATCAAGGACAAGCATGGCCTCCTTTCGGGGGCGGCCTGGGTGGCGGCCAGGGTCGTGGGATCGGCAGTGGCATGGGCCGGGGGGCTGGCCGCGGCATGGGGCGTGGCTTGGGAAGGGGTCCCCGCGATGGCAGAGGCCGAGGAAGAGGCGGTGGCGGCAGGGGAAGATGAATTTTTAAATCATAATACGGAGGTCAAAAATGCCTTGGGTTGATGAAGAAAAATGTATTGCTTGTGGAATTTGTGTTCAAGAATGTCCGATAGATGCAATTTCAATGGAGGGGGGAAAAGCAGAAATAGATATGGGAAAATGTATTCATTGCGGTACGTGTCACAGTGTTTGTCCGCGCGAGGCCGTTAGACATGACGGTGAAAAGATCCCTGAAAATGTAAAATTTAACGTTGAGCAAACAAGGCAATTTATGGATCTGTGCGCAAAGCATTTAGGTTCGGATGATGAGAAAAGGAAATGTTTAGAAAGAATGAGAAGGCATTATAACAAAGAAAAGCTTGTGGCCGAAAAGACGTTGGAGGCGCTTGATAAGATTCATTGAAAAGTATTCAAGGGAGAATATAAATGCATGAATGGGCATTAGCTGAGGCTGTCGTTTTGACGGCTGAAAAGGCAGCCAAGGAGCAAGGATTCCAAGAAATTCAAGAGATCATAATTAAATTGGGTGAATTGCAACAAATAGAAAGGGATACTTTTGAGTTCGCTATTAGAGAAATTATACAGCCGTCAAGGTCCTTGTTTAAAAAGACTAAAATACAAATTCATGATGAAAAGGCTGTTTTGCAATGTCTTCGTTGCGGGCATAAATGGACTTTTAAACGGGATACAGAAAAATTGAGCCCGGCTGAATTTGAAGCCATTCATTTTGTCCCGGAGGTCGCACATGTTTATATGCCGTGTCCTGAATGCAAAAGTCCGGATTATAAAATTATTCAAGGGCGTGGTGTGTGGGTGGATTCTATTGTGGGGGAAGTGAGGGATTAAATGGATCCGAGGATAAATGTTATTAATAAAAGATTAGAGAATGTTAAGCGACTAATAGCGGTATCCGGAGGGAAAGGAGGTGTCGGTAAGAGTACTTTTGCTGCTGTGTTGGCATTGGTTTTGTCGCAAAAGGGACATAAGGTCGGATTATTGGATCTGGATTTTTGGGGGCCCTCGGCCCACGTCATATTAGGGGCTCGTGGGAGTTTTCCTGTTGAAGATAAGGGGGTTATTCCACCTCAGATCAGCGGCATTAAGTTTATGTCCATTATTCATTATACGGAAGATAAATCCTTGGCCTTAAGAAGGTCAGGGTTTGATCAAGCGGTTATAGAACTTCTTGCCGTCACTCAGTGGGGTGATTTGGACTATTTGATCGTGGATATGCCTCCAGGCATAGGGGATGCGGCGTTGGATGTGATTCGTTTTATGAAGAAAGTGAAATTTTGTATCATAACCACTCATTCCCGGGTGGTCATTGAGACAGTGAAAAAGACCTTGCACATGCTTAAACAGTTGGAGATACCCATTGGCGGTTTTGTTCATAATATGAAAGGAAAAGATCTCACGGGGATAGAGCAGATCAATGAATTTGATGTTCCGTTTTTAGGAGAGATTGGTGTTGATCCTGAACTTGAGGCTGCGGTCGGTAACCCCAAAGAATTATTAGCAACTGATTTTGCAGAAAATGTAGCCCGGTTGGTTAATAAAGAGACATTCATTGCTTTTTAATAAAAGGATTATTTAAAAACATTATTGTGTCATTAAAGGGAACGGTCAAGGCAGGGTACAGAATGCTGTTAATTCGATCGAACAATTTTTTTAAATAATTGATGGTACGAGTAATTGACAATTAATCTAAGTTTATTTATATAATGGCAAAGATAAATAAAATTTCAAAAGAACTTAAAGGGCACGTCCCTTTTACGATCTTCGGGTCGCTTATCGGCATTATTTTTATAGCTATTTTTCAAACATTACCCACCAATATTTCTTTTAACATTTTTTATGTGCTTCATCCTATTCATGTTGTTTTGAGCGCATTGGTAACGGCTTCAATGTATGAATTCCATAAATGCGGCGGGCAGCGTACAAGATGTAATATTTGGATTCTTCTTGGGATCGGATATGTCGGCTCTATAGGTATCGCGACCATAAGTGATTCTGTTATTCCTTATTTTGGAGAAATTGTCCTTGGCATGCCTAACCGGGGTATACATTTGGGTTTTATTGAGAAATGGTGGTTAGTAAATCCTTTAGCTATAGCCGGTATAGCCATTGCCTATTTTAGGCCTTCAACAAAATTCCCTCATGCAGGCCACGTTTTATTGAGTACATGGGCATCTTTATTTCATATGATTATGTCCATAGGTCAGCCTTTGAACTGGATAATGTATGGTGGAATGCTTTTTTTTCTTTTTTTGGCTGTTTGGCTGCCTTGTTGCGTAAGCGATATCGTATTTCCTCTTTTATTTATAAGGGAAGGATCGGGAGCGGGGTAATAAAAAGGCGACTGTGCAAATTAGTATTGTTTCTGCGGCAAGGCAGGCGTCCGTTTAACAAGGAAAGACAATTAATTCAATGAGGCGTGGGTGGCATGACCATAAAAAATAATTTTTTGAGAATAAAAAAAGAAATTCCAAATTATGTTCAGGTGGTTTTGGCTTCCAAGATGAAGACTTCTGAAGAAATTGAAGAAGCCATTGATGCCGGGGCAGAAATAATAGGGGAGAATTATGTTCAGGAGGCAGAAGAAATGTATGCGGCGTTAGGTCCCAAGGCCCCCCAAGCTAAATGGCATATGATTGGCCCTTTACAGAAAAATAAGATCAACAAAGCATTAAGAATTTTTGATTGTATTCAAACGATTGATTCCGCTAAACTCGCTAGTGCCGTCCATAAAAGAGCTGAGGTCTTAAAAAAAGTAATGCCTGTTTTTATAGAGATAAATATCGGCAGTGAAATGACCAAGGCAGGTGTTAAGCCGGAATATGAAATGGTTGAGAAATTAGCCCTGCATATTTCAACGTTGTCTTATTTGAAATTGGAAGGTCTTATGACAATAGGGCCTCGGGTCGGTAATCCTGAAGAAGTGCGGCCTTTTTTCAGAAAAACAAAAGAAATTTTTGAAAGATTAAAAGATGCCGCTATACCTTATGTAGATCTAAAATACCTTTCTATGGGAATGTCTAATTCATACAAAATAGCCATTGGGGAGGGAGCTAATATTATACGGTTAGGGACGATTGTTTTCGGAGCACGAAAATGTGATTTTAAAAAAGAATAAAAAATTACGTTTTTGTCTTTCCATAAAACAAATAGTTAATATTTTAAAAGACGTTTTTAGGGAATAATTATGATGGAGGTTTTTCATAAATGTAGAACATGTGGGAACAATTTGCCTAATGTGGACGGTTTGGTCATCGATGATAAATATATTTGTATTCATTATTTATAAGGTATGTCATTATTTATTCTTTAATGGGCCCTTGTGTATCATAGGGCGGTCTACTCACCACTCTTGCAATTTTAAAACTATTCGATAAAATACTACCATATCATTTTTTCTATCCACCAGAGTGATGCATTGTCTATGAACTTTATTACGTTCACCATAAAGGATTTGTTGACCAAAAAATTCCGTTTATGTGTTGCTGTTGTGGGCATCAGCCTCGGGATTTGCGCCTGTATTATCATGCTGGGCATCGCTGATACATTAAAGAGTTCTTTCAGTGATCTGTATAAAAGGAGAAAGACAGACATCATTGTTGTTGAACGCGATCAGTTGAGTATCCTGGCCAGTGAACTGGAACAGTCTTTGATTGATGATCTTAAGGTTTTTGATGAAGTTGAGGATGTTGCCCCGGCCCTTATATCCTTCACAAAACTGAAGCGGACCTATATCCCTATTTTTGGATGGGAACAAGCCTCTTTTCTTTTTGAAAATATCCAAATGAAAAATGGCAGGGTTTTTGACGCCGATAGTTCTGAGATCTTGATCGGTGATCTGATCGCTGATAATATCGATAGTACCGTTGGGGCTACCTTAAAAATCAAAAGAAGCGCGTTTTCCATTGCGGGGACGTTCACGAGCTCTAATTCTTTTGAGCGAGGATCGATCCTAATGCCGTTGAGCTCGCTTCAGAAGCTCAAGAAAAAAACAGGGAAGATCACGTTGATCAACCTTCGCTTAAGACAGGAATATAGAAATGACGATGCCATGGATGCCTTTATTGAAAAGGTTGGCGCCACATTCCCCCAGGTGAGCGCGCAAAAAGCCGACTTTTTTATTGCCGAGAACACAAAACACGTCATGATGGGGGAGAAACTGTCCTTGTTGATCACGATCATAATGACGATCGCCATCACATTTGGTGTCTCGAATATCATGTTAACCATTTTTTTTGAAAAGACCCGGTTCCTGTCGTTGTTATTGACAGTGGGCTGGCAGAAGTGGGAAGTTGCGTTTTTCTTTTTCGTGGAATCATTGCTGATCGTCTTTCTGGGTGGTGTTTTGGGTACGGGGGCGGGGATAAACTTGATGGCACGCGTGTTTCAGCTGACGGATATATCCATATTAACACCGTCATTGCCTTCCTTTTTTTATTTGAAGGTCATCGGTCTTATATGCGGCATCGCGTTTGTTGCTATTATAGGCCCAACAATTATTTTATTGAATTTTAGTCCGGTTGACGTCCTTAAAAATGAATAAACAGACCACAGAACCTACGCCATGTTTATCAGCCGTTAATGTCTTAAAGACCTACCCCAGGACATACACGACGGCTTTAAGGGATGTTAATGTCACGATTTCTCAAGGAGAGTTCGTCTGCCTTCAGGGCGCCAGCGGCAGCGGAAAAACGACCTTTTTAAACATCGCCGCCGGGCTGGTCGAACCCACAAGGGGGGAGATGTTCTTTTGTGGTCGGTCCCTCAACACCTACATGAGCAAGGCCCTTTACCGCCGGAAGCATATCGGATATATCTTTCAGGATTTTTATCTGTATCCCCATTTTAGCGTGTTGGAGAACGTGTTGATGCCTTTTGTCAATACGTTTTGGATACCAAGGGCAAGGGTCAAGAAGGCCGAGACTCTTCTTAAAACAGTGCAGATTGATTCGAAACGGAACAGTCCTGTCAATCTGCTTTCAGCCGGGGAGAGACAGCGGGTCTGTATCGCGCGGGCCCTTATGAACGATCCGCCTTTGATCCTGGCTGATGAGCCGACAGGGAATCTGGATTCTGTTAATAGTACGATCGTTATGAATGTTCTCAAGGATCTGAACGAGACTAAAAAAATGACGATCCTTCTCGTGACACATGAGGATCAGGTGGCTGGTTATGCCCAAAGAATAATACATATTAAAGATGGGGAGGTCAAAGATGGAACATTCTAAGCAGGCGCCTTTTTGTATCGACAACAACAAAAAAGCGGTTAACTGGAAAATGAAGCTCGCCAGTTCCATGGTTAAACGGTATAGGGATATTACGTTTGATGCCCTGAAGGATGCCAAGACGATCAAGAGAAACGGCCAGGTGATTTACAGCCTGTTGTCCCCGTCGGTCAATTCACCCACCGGAAGAAGGCGCATGCGGTATTTATTTCGCGACATGGTCGCCCCCGGGACAAAGATCGAACATAACCAAATTGTCCAATGGGGTTCGCGTACGCCGCATATCGTGAGCCTGGCGTTCAATTACGAATGTCAATGCAAGTGTACGCACTGTTGTTCAGAAAAATATAGGGGGATGTCCCCGTCCGACTATCTCACGAAGGAACAGGCTATCGATTGTATGAAGCAGGCAACGGACATGGGAACAACGACGTTTATTTTGGGCGGCGGGGAGCCCATGTTGAGGGATGACCTTCCCCAAATTATTAGTGCCCTGGATAAGAATAAAGCGACAGTTACCATTTTTACGAATGGCGAATATCTGACGGATGAAAAAGCTAGGGAGCTGGCCGATAGTCAGGTCTATGGCATCTTTGTCAGCATTGACTCGGCAACACCCAAAAATCATGATCAGATCAGGCAGCGGCCGGGACTTTTTCAAAAAGCGATCGAGGCCATCGAAAACTGTAAGCGCCACAACATTCCCGTTGGCATCTCGACGGTCTGCACCCGGGAGGGGATTGCCGATGAGGATCTGCTGAAGCTTATTGAAATAGGGAAGGAACTAGACGTTTTTGAGATTTTTGTTCTTGATGTTGTGGCCACCGGGAATCTGCTTGAGGCGGATCAGGTGATCCTTGACGATGCGGAGAGGTTGACCATAGAGCAGGTCATGGATGATTGTGCTAAAAAAGAAGGATATCCCAATATTATTCATGAAAGCATGCTTTTTAAATTGGCTTATCCCTGTGTGCAAGGGTGTCCGGCCGGTACGATCATGATGCATCTTCGGGCAGACGGCCGGGTGAGTCCGTGCGACTTTATGCCGCGGTATTACGGGAATGTCAAAGAGGAGGATTTATCAGTTATTTGGAAAAGGATGATTCAGGATAGAGCTTTTGCGGATTTTTCGCCTGCATGCCGGATGAATGATAAGACATTTCGGGATAACTATATTTTTGAAAATAAGACGGCGGTATGTTGCGGGTGATTCATTCAGAATGGTAAAACTTTGCGGTTGATTCTTGTGCATAGAGAAGGATATGACCGTTTGAAAGAGCAAGTGTCTCATCATTTGATTTTCGCGATGAGTTCATTTTATACTTCAGAGACTGATCATTGGGCTTTATGGTCGAATACCTTGTGGGCAGACAGAAGAGATAAGTAATTAAAGTTGTGAAATTGTAATAAAGTAATCCTGGCAATCTAACATTCTAAACCTTTGTATTTGAATAAATTACAAAGGTTTTATTATGTCCTATCTTGTCCCAGCATGTCTTATTGACAATAATTGTCATTTAGTATAAATTCCATTCCTTTTTGTCTTTCAGATGTAAACACCATTTCCTTAATAATACATGAAAGGAGAACCAATATCTGCCAAACCCATCTTCAGGTCCCTCAGTGTCTTTATTCTTTTAACAAGTTTTACTTTAATCCTGTCACCCACTGCCCAGGCTTTTACACTTAGCCCGCAGTATGACGTAAATAAATATTGGTGGGATATTCCGACCAGCATTGATCCATACAATACGTCTGACCAGAACATGTGCTGGGCGGCCGCGGCCGCGAATGTTTTAACTTATACCGGTTGGGCTGTCGATGTTACGGACGGCGGGGATCTTTATCCCACCGAGTATGATGCGTACATAAATTTTTGGAAAACTTTTCGGATGAGGCCGGGACGGGGTATCTGGCTTATGAGAATTATTTTGATTGGTATTATCCCGCGCTTAATTATGGGGATTATTATATAAGAAAGGATTTGTATGTTAATGGGACTTGGCGTTTAACTGACTACTTCGAGGGTAGTTGGTTTTTGTCTAGGATCGATGCTTTGGCCATCCAGCCGACTCAGATAGAGATGATGCCAGGTGTGCCGGAAAATATAATAAAATTTTTGGATCCGGATCCGGAGGATTTTACGCCTATACGAACCATATCGTATTATTTAAGTAAAGGCGATGATGACTTTATGCCGGAGGGGCCGCGCAGTCCCCGTCCGGTTCCTGAGCCGGCGACCATGTTTTTGTTTGGCGCGGGGTTGGTTGGTTTTACCTTAATCAGGCGGAAAGTCTAGACAAAGTTAAAAATATATAATTTTTTGTAAGGCTGCTCATATTAATGAGCAGCCTTTTTTGGGGATTAAACGGTTAGCATAATTTTTTAAAAGAAAGGGCCGCAATCAGGTATGAAAATATAGCCAAGATAATAATTAATTTAAATCCCCAAAATTGGGCCAATACGATGGATAGCATAGATCCAAAAACGGAAAATCCAAAATTTATACCCCAGGCCCAGGGCATCAGTCCAATGGATTTCTTATTGATCAGTTGTAAGCCGGAAGGGAAAAAGGTCCCCAAACATATACCTATGGGTAATAATA